>JYMV01047128.1_pt1 | contig 44161 bp, 21 predicted proteins | sample 338911 | NCBI WGS metagenome assembly JYMV01 (sample SAMN03354496, study PRJNA234377) | hydrothermal vent metagenome | biome: Deep sea; feature: Hydrothermal plumes at the Eastern Lau Spreading Center, Western Pacific Ocean; material: Seawater | place: Tonga | collected 2009 | depth 2000 m m | reverse complement strand
TCATAACTCACGCTGCCATTGGTGGAATTGTTGTTGATCGCCTCAAAAGTCACATTGTAAATTCCCATCTGGCAGCAATGTCCAAAAGTAACAGGTGTGCAAGAAGGAGGGATAGGTCCGCTTAAGCTTACCGTGATGTAATTGGAGAACGCAATGGAATCAATTCCAAAACTGTTGGAAACCAAGAGGCTGACGCTATAGGTTCCATCAACTCCATATGTGTGTGATGGGTTCTGAGCACTGGAAAAGTTTCCGTCCCCAAAATCCCAGGTCCAGCTGGTGGGGGCAAATAGGCTGAGGTCGCTAAAGTCGATGAGACCTGTACATGTGAAGATGGTATCAGCCATGAAGTTTGCCACAGGTGTAGAAGTGTTCGGCTGAATGAGCACATTGTAATCTTCCGTCTCTCCCCAATTGAAGTTCGTACACGACTCTCCTGCTGTTATCGTTTGTTGGAACTGACAGCGCACCCTCATACGCGTTACACCTGGTAGAGCGAATGAAGAAATGATGATGGAATCATTGAACCAATTCAGGCTCGCTGATGGAGAGGCATAAACAAACTCGTCCAGATCATCAAAATCGTCATCCTGGTTATAATCTATCCATACCCCAAATCCCTGGGCCCAGTTGGATCCTGCCTGCATTCCAATGGCATATTTGATTCCTACTGTAACCGTCGTTGTAAGTCCCGTGTTGATATAAGAATTTGTGTTGCAATTGCTTCCTCCGCTATTGAGGTTCGATATCGTATTGAAAGTAAAGTTTTCGACCTGATCTCCGTCACTGCAATCGGTATCTGGTGTACAGTACACACCATATCCTGCCAAGGGCATGATGGTAAATGCAATTCCCACCATGAACAAAGGCCATGCACTAAATGGAGGCATGAGGTTCATAATTCAGTTCATAAAGTCTTACTGACAGTAAATTATTCGCTTGTTAATAGAACAATTGACTATACGCGAAAGTTACACCTAAAAGAAAATATTCTTCAATTTATGCAAGGCGCGTTCTGCACCTTCGCTATGATAGAGTAATAATACTAAATATTCAGGAGAATGTTAAGTAAAACCAACAGTCAAATACAATAAAGTGTTGGTTCTACCTGTCCAAAAAAATAAATTCATTTCACGTGAATATTTTGCCCGGATTCAGGATAGAATTTGGATCGAACAGGCGCTTGATTTCTTGCTGGATTTCAAGCTCCTTCTTGTTAAAGGCGATGTCCATATAGCCCTTCTGAACCAAACCTATGCCATGCTCTCCTGATAGAGTACCCTTCAGGGAGACGCAGAGTTCGAATATTTCACGAATTCCTTTGGGTAAGTCATTGTCCCATTTTTCATCTGTCATGTCTCCTTTAATAATGTTGACATGAAGGTTGCCATCACCAGCATGCCCGTAGCAAACGGACTTGAAACCATACCGCGTTCCGATATCTTTGACACCCTTCAACAAATTGGCAAGTTCGGCACGTGGAACCACGGTATCCTCTTCTTTATAAACTGAATTTGATTTCACCGCTTCTGCTACCAGCCTTCTCAACCTCCAAAGCTCGTCTTGCTCACGCGCCGATTCAGCAACCAGTATTTCATCGCATTCATAGCTCTCCATGATCTCGGATATCTTCTCACATTCTGCAAGCAACACCTCCTCGTAATTTCCGTCAACTTCAACCAGTAGATGGGCTTTGATATCATCCTTGACAGTGACGCTTATGTCGGGAACGAACTTCAGGGTCCAATCGATTGCATCGCGTTCCATGAATTCCAGTGCAGAGGGTGTAATCCCAGCTCTAAACACTGCTGATACGGCTTCGCAGGCTTTCTCTGCAGAGAAAAATGGAACCAACATAAGCATGGTCCTGTCTGGATATGGAATCAGCCGCAGTACAATTTTCGTAACGACTCCCAGTGTTCCTTCGCTCCCGACTATCAATTGGGTGAGATTATACCCTGTGGAATTTTTTAACACATTTGCACCGGTCCAAATGATCTCCCCGGTAGGCAGTACCACTTCCATGTTCAAAACATAATCGCTGGTCACACCGTATTTAACAGCCTTGGGCCCTCCCGCATTTTCAGCAATGTTCCCACCGATAAAACAGGACCCTTTACTCGATGGATCCGGAGGGTAGAACAATCCCTTTTCTACCACCGCCTCTTGCAGTACCTGGGTAATTACGCCAGGCTCAACAGTGATTTGCAGGTTTTTCTCGTCGAGTTCAATGATTTTATTGAGCTTTTCAGTGGTGAGGACGATACCGCCATAGATCGGCAGCGCACCTCCACTCAAGCCTGTTCCGGCTCCTCTCGGCGTTACGGGTATGTGCTCCTTATTGCACAGTGTCAGAATCGCTGCTATTTCCTCAGAAGATTGTGGTTTTAGCACTACTTCCGGAGAATAGACCAGGTCTTCGGTCTCATCACGCGAATATTGCTCCATGGCGTCTGCATCGCTCAGAACATTATCAGCTCCAACAATGGATTCAAAGGTATTCAGATGTTCTGCTGTGATTTTTGCATATTCCATCTTATGGCTCAAATCTTGTGCGCTTTTTATAAATCTGCTTTGCTTTTAGGGTATAAAGATATTGAAAACCGTAAAGCAATTTTTAATTACTTTTGCCCATTCTCAAACCAGATACCGGAGAGGTGACAATAATATTTCCAAATCGGACTTCAATTGTAGGCAAGCTAATATTGAGCCTGTTTCTTATCAGCACTCTTCTCTTTGAGTCAACCGCTGCAGGTCCGCCAATACGCCCTTCGAGCCGGAACAGCAAGGCCAAATGGGATCGGCCAATTACGTTGGAGGACATCTGGAAGAACGGCACTTTTAGGCAGAAGGGTGTTTATGGTATAAGGTCCATGAATGATGGTATTCATTATACAACGCGTGAGAAAGTCGGTGAAGATTCATTCATTGTAAAGTTCAAGTATGAAACTGGCGAGGCCGTGGACACGTTATTGCGCCCTGAGTGGTTGGTTGATGCAAATTCGGGGAAGTCAATTTCGCTGAGGGATTATATGTTCAGCGATGATGAAACCAAGATTATGCTGCCAACAGCCGTTGAGAAACTATATAGGTATTCTACCAAAGAGATCAATTACATATGGGATAGAAATTTGAAAACCCTCACACTTCTAAGCGAAGGAGCCAAGCAGCGCTATGCTACTTTTTCGCCGAAGGCCTCGAAGGTGGCCTTTGTTCGTGAGAATGATATCTACATTAAGGATGCAGTGTCGGGTAAGGAGGCCCGGGTAACGAGCGATGGGAAATTCAATACCATCATCAATGGCGCTACGGACTGGGTGTACGAGGAAGAGTTTGGCTTCCAAAGGGCATTTTTCTGGTCTTCAGATGGCGCCCAAATTGCGTATTATAAATTTGACGAGAGCAATGTCAAGGAGTTCTCAATGGATATGTTCGGAGGGCTCTACCCAACTCAATACCGTTTTAAATATCCAAAAGCAGGAGAGGAGAATTCCAAGGTGAGCATACATGTTTACGACCTGGATTCGGGTGAAGATATTGAAATTGATCTGGGCAATGAATTCGAGTATATCCCACGAATCAAGTGGACAAATGACCCTGAGATACTCTCAATTCAGCGAATGAACAGGCATCAGAGCCATTTAGATCTACTTCTGGCAAATGTCGTTACCAAAAAAGTCAAGGTAATTCTCACGGAAAAACGGGATACCTATATCGATATCACTGATGATCTTACCTTCCTTGGTGACAACAAGAGCTTCATTTGGAGCAGTGACAAAGATGGATACAACCACGTTTACCATTATACCTTAAAGGGCAAGCTTATCAAGCAGGTGACATCAGGTGAATGGGATGTGAGGTCATATATCGGGTATGATGAACAAGCCAACCGGATATTCTACATAGGGTCAGAGAACCACAATTCAACGATAAAGACTGCTACTTCTTACGAAGGAGCAGACTATAAAGTAACCGGCCTTAAGCTGGACCCGCCGATGGCCAACCCAATTGTTAAGAATCTATTTACCATCGATTTACAAGGGGAGAATAAAACGATACTCAGCACTGAGAGCGGATATAACGATGCCATATTTAGTAAGGGCTTTAAGTTTTATATCAATACGCACACTGATGCCAATACGCCCAACAATGTATCCTTGCACAAAGCTGATGGAACAGAAATTCGGGTGTTGGAGGACAACAAAGATTTGAAAAAGCAGCTGCCGCATTATCATGTAGCACCACAGGAGTTTTTTAGTATCAAAACTCCGGACGCCACTTTGAATGCATGGATTATCAAACCACTGGATTTTGATCCAGGCAAGAAATACCCGGTGTTGATGCATGTATATGGCGGGCCAGGAGTACAAACCGTGAAAGACAAATGGGGAAGAAATAATTATTTCTGGTACCAGATGTTGGTTCAAAAGGGATGCATAGTGGTCTGTGTTGATAATAGAGGTACCCCGGGAAGAGGAGCGGCATTTTCAAAATCTACCTACAAGAATCTTGGGCACCTGGAGGTCATTGATCAAATGGCGGCGGCGAAATACCTGCAGGGTCTTGACTTTGTGGATCCCGATAGAATTGGCATCTGGGGTTGGAGCTACGGTGGATATATGACCGCACTTTGTATGACAAAAGGCGCTGAGATCTTTAAGCTTGGAATATCCGTAGCGCTTGTATCGAATTGGAGATTTTATGATACGATTTATACCGAAAGGTTTTTACAAACGCCTCAGGAAAATCCCAATGGTTATGACGATAATTCTCCGGTTAATCATGTTGACAAGCTAAAAGGCAAGTTCCTCTTGGTCCATGGATCTGGTGATGACAATGTGCACTATCAAAACACGATGGAATTGGTGGATGCCCTGGTGGATGCGAACAAGCAGTTTGATTTGTTCATCTACCCGAACAGAGCGCATGGAATTAGAGGCGGCAATGCGCGACTCCATCTTTATACCAAGATGACAGACTTTATTATGGGCAATTTATAAACATATAACAAAGTGCCTGCTGTAGGCAGGTAATAAAATCACAAAATGGAAAGTTCAGTCGAAAATAAGCCAGTAGCAATGACAACGGAGTTGTTTGGGCAGCCTATCGGGCTGTTCATTCTCTTTTTTACAGAGATGTGGGAACGATTTTCATATTATGGCATGCGAGCATTGTTGGTTCTTTATCTGACGGAAGAGATTACAGGTAAAAACCCTGGACTCGGTTGGGATACGACGGAAGCCGGGTCTCTATATGGCTGGTATACAATGTTGGTGTATATCACACCGATCTTTGGAGGAATGATCGCTGATAAAGTATTTGGATTTAGAAAGGCAATTACGATGGGAGCCATCCTAATGTCAATGGGACATTTTGCTCTGGCTTTTAATCCTATGCCGGCATTCTATCTTGGGCTTGGACTGTTGATAGTAGGCAACGGTTTTTTCAAACCAAATATATCCTCTATGGTTGGGCAGCTCTATGGCGATGGAAGTAAGAGAAAAGACTCTGGATATACCATCTTTTACCAGGGGATTAACGTTGGAGCTTTTCTGGGATCTATTCTTTGTGGTTATCTGGCGGAAAAAGTTGGTTGGCACTGGGGATTCGGACTAGCTGGAGTCTTTATGGTCATAGGAATGATACAATTTCAATTGTCACAGAAGATGTTTGGACATATTGGTTTAGCACCAAAGGATCAAGAAAAGCAGATTGAAGAAACAGCAGTTGAGGAAGAACCTCCCAAAAAAGAGGGTTTGACAAAAGTCGAGAGGGATAGGTTGATCGTGGTTGGTATTTTGGCATTCTTCTCTATCTTCTTTTGGGCGGCTTTTGAACAAGCTGGAAGTAGTATGAATATTTTTGCCAGAGACTACACCGATAGAGATCTGGTTGGAAGTAGTGCTATGCTATTTAAGGTGGTTTCAGCAATTATATCTTTTCTGCCCGTTGCCATTTTGGTTTGGTTATTTGGGGGGCTTGTATCTAAGCTAGGCAAAGAATATAGATTAGGAATTGCTTTTATGGGACTCAGTATAGCCATACTAACAGGTATGCTGAGCTGGATGGTGTATGACCAGTTTAGGGCTGAAAACCTGGAAGTACCGGCGACCTGGTTTCAGAGCTTGAATGCACTTTTTATCTTTACCCTGGCACCATTGTTTTCCTGGGTATGGAGGAGGCTGGCAGATACCAGGTTCAATCCTACAGGCCCTCAGAAATTCTCGATTGGACTGGTTCTGTTGGGTATTGGATTTGTTCCCTTGGTTAATGCTACCGCAGGAATAGTGGGGGCAGATGGTGCGGTAAAAGTAAGTATGATCTTCCTGGTACTTGCTTATCTTTTGCACACTATGGGAGAGCTTTCTCTTTCTCCTGTAGGTTTGTCTTATGTGAGCAAACTATCTCCTAAAAGATTGGTGGGTCTAATGTTTGGAATATGGTTCTTTGCTTCGGCAATGGGCAATATGATAGCTGGGCAATTCTCGGGTTATATGGAAAAGCTTGCTGAGGAATCTACAATGTCTGATTTCTTTGAAATTCTCGTGTATATTCCAGTTGGAGCAGGACTGGTGTTCTTCTTGTTAAGCTTCCCACTTAAGAAGCTTACACACGGAATTCACTAAGCGGGCAGCATGACTTTTAGTAAGTCGTATCTGCCTGATTTGGATCGATTTTTGTATTTTTGATTAGCTCATAGAGGAATACAATGCTCAAATCTGCTTTTCTAAACGTCTGTCTTGTTACCACCTCTTTAGTGAGTGCTCAGGATGCAGCTACTCCCAAAATAAACTGGATGACATGGAGTGAGGCAATTGAAGCTCAAAAGGCAGCCAGAGAGTTCTACCTGAAAGACAAAAAGGCCAACCATCCTCCAAAGAAAATATTTTTAGATGTTTATACTACCTGGTGTGGGCCCTGCAAGAAAATGGATGCCAATACCTTTAAAAAACCTTCGGTAATTCAGGCCATGAACAAGTATTACTATCCGGTTAAACTAAATGCTGAGCAACCAGATCCAATAACACATGACGAGCATACATTTATCAACCCAAATCCCACTCTGGTAAGAGGCAGAAGAGGAGTGCACCAGCTGGCTGCTTCAATTTTGGACAATCAACTGTTTTATCCTTCGTTTGTAGTAATGGACGAGAATACCAACAGGCTGGTGATCCATAAGGGTTACAAGGGTGAACTGGTCATGGCGGGTATATTAGCGTTTTATGGCTCCAACGAATATCTCAAGTACAAGGAGGCGGTGATGAAGCAAAGTGGGCAACAAAAAGCAAAAAACTCAACTGGACAACCCATAAATCAATGAGCATAAAAAATATTCGCGCAATACTTACGTCGGTGTTAGTTCTGATTGCTATGAGTTCCTTTGCCCAGGTAAACTGGGTTACGATTGATGAGGCCCAGGAGCTCAACAAACAAGAACCACGCAAGATCATGGTGGACGTATATACAAAATGGTGCGGTCCCTGTAAGATGATGGTCAAATACACCTTTAACGATAAGTGGATAGCTGATTATATCAACAAGCATTACTACGCAGTAAAGTTCAATGCTGAAGGGCCTGATTCCTGTACGTTCAAGTCAACGGTATTCAAGAATCCCGGCTATGTAAAGGACAAACGCGGCCGCAATGGAACGCACCAGTTCACGCAGGCCATCGCTCCTGTAAATGGACGAATTGCCTATCCAACAGTTGTATTTATAGATCAAGACCTGAATTTGATTACAGGGGTACAGGGATTTCAAAAGCCCGTCCAGTTTGAACCCATGCTCAAATTCATTAACGAAGATGTTTATAAGACTTCCAATTGGGAGGCCTTTATGAAATCCTTTAAGTCCGAGCGGGCCGTTAACTCCCCGACGCAATAAATACCCTTTATTCATTCTCTCCTTATGACCTCTCCTCTTATTACAAATGACGCGATCATTCTTGGTATACTGATTGTTATCCTTGCCTTTGTTTTCAAGACCTCCGAAAGCGATAGGCCGTATTTGAAAAAGTTCTATAAATACGTTCCTTCTTTGCTGCTTTGCTATTTCCTACCAGCGATTTGCACATCACTTGGCATTATTGCACCTGAGTGGTACACGCTAGCTGATGTTGCTGAGTTCTTCAAGTCCAGCGGGATAGAGGTGCCACAGGATATGAGGCAGGATGAAGTTGTCCGAATTGCGGAACAAAATGGCATAGCGGTTAGCGAACTCAAGAAATTTCACAACAGTTCCGATTTATACTATGTAGCATCCAGGTTTTTGTTGCCGGCCAGCCTGGTGCTGTTGAGCCTCAATATCGATCTGAAAGGCATTATTGGCTTGGGCCCCAAGGCGTTGATCATGTTTTTTACAGCCACAATCGGAATAATAGTAGGTGCTCCATTGGCTTTATGGCTGGTTGCTTATGTGGTTCCTGAAGTTTTCTACACCTCTAGTGGAGAGGCGATCTGGCCTGGATTGGCCACAGTTGCCGGCAGCTGGATTGGAGGCGGTGCCAACCAGACCGCAATGAAAGAAATATTCGAATGCTCGGACAAACTCTTCTCGGCCATGATCGTGGTGGATGTATTTGTGGCAAATCTGTGGATGGCCTTCTTATTATATGGAGCCGGTATTAGTGACCAACTCGATATCAAGCTAAAAGCAGACAGTTCGGCTATTGAATCGTTGAAGACTAAAATGGAATCTTACTCCAAAAAAATTACGCGAACAGCCACCACGTCTGATCTGTTCATTATCGCCGCCATAGGCTTAGGTACTGTGGGATTGTCTCACCTGTTATCAGATATTATATCTCCTGTAATAAGTGGAGCTATTACAGAAACATTGGTTGCGAACCCTGATTCCTGGGTGCAGTACATTACTTCATTTGGGTCGGGGTTTTTCTGGTTGGTTGTTTGTGCAACTACTTTTGGAGTACTTATGTCATTTACTAAGGCACGGGAGTATGAAGGTGCTGGAGCTTCAAAGATCGGAAGTGTATTCCTTTACATCCTGGTTGCGACCATCGGTATGAAAATGAATATAGCTGAATTGATTCGTGATTGGGAGGTCTTCAAATACCTCATCGTCATCGGGCTCGTCTGGATGGTTATCCATATTTGTTTGCTGCTTCTTGTAGCTAAGATTATTAGAGCACCATTCTTTTTTGTAGCCATTGGATCACAGGCCAATATAGGAGGTGCTGCTTCGGCACCGATAGTGGCAAGTGCGTTTAGTCCTGTCTTGGCTCCTGTGGGAGTACTTTTGGCAGTTTTGGGTTACGCCATTGGAACATTTGGAGCTATCCTGGCCGCCATCATGATGCAAGGGGTGTCATTGTAGCAATTCCATTCTCAAAAGAGTGTTACGATCCTTGAATTAGTAAGCGTAATATTAGTCATTGATGAGAATAGCATTTTTCCTATTTTTACCAGTCGTATTTCTTTCATCGAACAGGTAAGCAGGAGGATACCATAAAACATCTGAAGGCGGAGAATCACAAGCTGTTTGTGGAGTTGAAGAGGAAGAAGGTGAAACTCGGTGCTGCAAGGAAGGAATTGCAGGAGGAGAACCTTGAATTACAAGAACGCAATTTGGATATTTCAAATAGTGTAAACTACGCAAAGCGTATTCAACCAGGAGTTTTGGTGGCATATTCAAACAGCAGCTGGCGATATCTGGTCCTTGTGCTTTGGATAATACTACAATCTTCTAACTATATCTACAAGAAGTATTTTAAGAAGGGATATTAGCTCAGTTGGTTTAGAGCGCTTGCTTGACAGGCAAGAGGCCACAGGTTCGAATCCTGTATGTCCCACAAAATGGTCAAAACCTCTGGAGGGAATTGTTTTGTAGTAATGAACCTAACTTCTGTGAGTAAAATAGCGTATAAATAATTTGCGAATGAAATAGGAACATCGGCCTTAGCCAATTCATTATGAAACAAGAAGTCAATAGACCAAAGATATGAAGAGAAGGATTGCAATTTTAGGAGTCAATGTTGTAGAGTGGTTCTTATGCAGAATCCGCGGTGACGAAGATGAAAACATTGGAGGCGGAGATGAAAAAACAGAAAAAAACGGGGTGGCAGTCGATTGGATATCCATCCCCAGCGGAACGTTCACGATGGGCAGCCCAAATCGAGAAGTCGGAAGAAGAGACGATGAAGTGCAACATGAAGTACGGCTCAGTGCTTTTAAGATGAGCAAATACGCAGTTACCTTTGAACAGTACGATGCCTTTTGCAAAGCGACGGGCAGACAAAATCCTAAAGACGAAGGTTGGGGACGTGGAAAGCAGCCGGTGATTAATGTATCCTGGTCGGATGCTACTGCTTTTGCCCAGTGGATGGGTTGCCGTTTACCTACGGAAGCGGAATGGGAGTACGCCTGCCGGGCAGGTACCACAACACCATTTAACACCGGAAATAATCTCACTACAAAGCAGGCAAATTACAACGGCAATTTTCCATACAAGGACCATGCAAAAGGGGAGTATCGAGAGCAAACACTACCGGTGGGCAGTTTAGTCCCCAATGCCTGGGGTTTGTACGATATGCACGGCAATGTTTGGGAATGGTGCAGCGATTGGTATGGCGATTATCCAGCGGAGCCCCAAACCAACCCTGCTGGCCCATCATCTGGGGAGATATTCGTGTTCCGTGGGGGTAGTTGGTTCATTAATGTGATACGCTGCCGGAGTGCATACCGCAGCAACTACTTCAAGCCCGTAATCAGCGACAACACCATAGGTTTTCGGATTGTTGCCTCTAAATAACCCACGGTTGATTTAAGATTAGGTGAGAACACGCCTGAATATATCGCTGCATGATGGCTCTTAAGGAAGTAATTAGCCAGGAGGGGCTTTATAACTGATATGGCAGAGACACTGCTCCGTACGAATCACACGCAGAAGGCGAATAATCCATTATTTAACTATAGTAATATTTGGAGTAAAATTCCGACCTTTATATCCTTGACCTATTGGGATAAATCCTGATCTTGGCAAGACGGAGGTGTTGATGCCATTTTGTCTTGTTCTTGACCCGGCACGAATTCTGTAATGACAATCGCAAAGTAAAATATGTTGCTTCCTGGATTTCCATCGCTTTTTCGTACCACAAAGCCTCAACGCTTTGATTACAAACCGATCTACTATGATGAGGAGAAAGAGAAGCGCGATAAGGAAAGAGCAGCAGGTAGCTACAATACCGGGAGTGCACGCATTAAATTTAAACCCAAGTCTTCAAGAGCATCAATGAAGGCTAACCTTACGATCCTTATATTGGTTTTTCTCTTATCTGCCCTGGCGGCATACATTATTACCTATTAGATCAAGATGCCCGATATTATTCATGTGCTTCCTGAACGTGTAGCAAACCAGATTGCCGCTGGTGAAGTTATTCAACGGCCCGCATCAGCTATCAAGGAATTGCTTGAAAATGCAGTTGACGCTGGCGCTACTTCTGTCAAGGTGATTGTAAAAGACGCTGGCAAAACGCTACTTCATGTAATTGATAATGGCTGCGGGATGTCTAAATCCGATGCAGAAAAGTGCTTGATGCGCCATGCGACTTCTAAGATTCAAAAGACCGAAGACCTCTTCAATATCCGAACAATGGGGTTTAGGGGGGAAGCTCTGGCCTCGATAGCGGCTATTGCCCACGTTGAAATAAAGACCAAGCGGCAAGAAGATGACCTTGGCACGCAGATCAATATTGAAGGAAGTGACATTGTCAGCAATGAACCATGTGGTTGCAATGATGGTACATCTATCGCCGTCAAAAACTTATTTTACAATGTTCCAGCCAGGCGAAATTTTCTGAAATCTGATCCGGTAGAGACGAAGCATATTATTGATGAGTTCCAGAGGGTGGCGCTCGCCTTTCCCAACATAGCTTTTTCTCTGTTCAACAACGATAATGAGGTATTTCACTTGACAAAGGGAAGCTTGCGCCAGAGGGTCGTTGGTGTGTTTGGCAGGAACTATAACCAGAAATTGGTCCCAGTAGAGGAAGACGCTTCTGTAGTAAATATTTCAGGATTTGTTTCGAAGCCTGAATTTGCTCGAAAGACCAGGGGTGAACAGTTCTTCTTTGTGAATAAGCGGTTTATCAAGAATGGATATCTCCACCACGCCATTCAAAATGCCTTTCAGTATCTGATATCCAAGGAGAACATTCCTTCCTATTTCATTTTTCTAGAGCTGAATCCTAAGACCATAGACATCAACATTCACCCTACCAAAACAGAGGTGAAATTTGAAAATGACAGAACAATTTATGCAATTCTCATGGCTGCGGTTAAAAAGGCCCTGGGAGCGCATAACATTGCTCCAATGCTTGACTTTGAACGAGAGACCGGATTTGAAATTCCACCTTTGGGTAAAGGAGAAGCAATCAACATGCCGGAGGTTAAAGTGGATCCTACGTATAACCCTTTCAACCAGGGGGCAACATGGACGGATACATCCTCACAATCTAAACCTTCAGTTGAGAACTGGGAAGAGTTGTATAGACCAGGAGGTGCAGTAGCAAGGCAAAACTTGGAATCTGATGTAAATCAATCCCAGCTGGAGCTCGACGAAAATGATGATCAGAGAGGTCAGGCCAGACGCCCGATTCAAATTCATAGAAGGTTCATAATATGCCAGATCAAATCGGGTTTAATCATAATAGACCAACAAAATGCCAGTGAAAGGATGCTCTATGAGCGGTATCTGCTCGCGTTGAAAAGTTCTAAGGCAGCTGTTCAGAAGAGTTTGTTTTCAAAAACCATTGCCATGAACCCCGGAGATTTTGAGCTGGTGAAGGAGATGAAAGATGAGTTGAATACGCTTGGATTTGAAATTCGGGAATTTGGGAAGAATACTGTGGTAATAGAAGGGGTACCGGCGGATTCAGTGGAAAAGGACGCAGAAGTTTTACTCGAACGAATATTGGAAATGTATAAAGACAATGTCATTGATTTAAAGCTGGAGAGGCAAGATAACCTGGCTAGATCTATGGCAAAGAGCCTTTGTGTTAAAGCTGGACGTGTACTTCAGGAAGAAGAAATGACCGTGATGATCGATGAGTTGTTCGCGTGTAGCATGCCCTATTACACACCCAATGGGAATCCTACTATTACTACTTTGACAAACGAGGAGCTGAATGCAAAATTTGGCAAATAGGAGATAGAAGACCAATGGCTGTTCAAGATTATTTACCGAGACAATTCAACCTTACACCAACGGTGGTCAAGAATTTATTGATCATCAATATCTTGTTCTTTGTGGCTTCTATTGCTTTTGCAAAGATTTCTCATCAGGATTTGAATAGCACATTCGGCCTCTATTACCCCGGATCTGAACATTTTAGGCCATTTCAAATACTTACCAGCATGTTTTCCCACGGAGGTTGGGCTCATCTGGCGTTCAACATGTTCGCCCTCTGGATGTTCGGTTCTCAACTGGAGAGAATCTGGGGCTCTAAGCGGTTTCTTATTTATTTCCTTCTCACCGGACTTGGTGCTTCCTTGCTGCACACAGGAGTTAACTGGTATGAGTTGCAACAAGCTTGGTCCAATATTGAGATGGAACACCATTCTCGATATATGGAGCTAATTAGAAGTGAAGGAAGAGAGCTGATTTTGACGGGCAGAAACTACGTTGATCGTGATTTAGGAAAGTTAAATGGAATATACAATGGTTACGTAGTGGGTGCCTCAGGGGCAATTTATGGATTGCTCATCGGGTTCGGAATGTTATTTCCCAACGTGGAGTTGATGCTGTTGTTTTTCCCGGTACCTGTTAAGGCAAAATATTTTATTCCCTTGCTAATGATTGGCGAACTGTATCTGGGGATGAATAATTTTTCCTGGGATAATATTGCTCACTTTGCGCATCTCGGAGGTGCACTGTTTGGATTTCTTATCATTAAGTATTGGGCCAGGGGGTCAAATCGTTTTTTCTAAATAATGGCAGGAGTATCCGATGAAATAAAAGCGGTTTTCAAGCAGAATGATGTACTGATTCGCTTGATACTCTTCAATGCAGCTGTGTTTGTAGCTGTGCAGATCATCTATGTAATTCTGTGGCTTTTTCAAATTAGGAATGTCGTGGTATTTCTGGGAGCACCTGTGCCTCTCCATTGGTACTGGTTAGGTGTACCGGCCGACTTAGGTAATCTCATCTTAAAACCCTGGACCCTTATCACATACATGTTCATTCATGCGAGTTTCTGGCATTTGTTTATGAATATGCTAGTGTTGTTTTTCAGTGGACGTATATTCAGAGAATATCTTGGAGCTTCTCGAGTCCTGGCAACCTATGTGTATGGAGGCCTGGCGGGTTATGTGTTGTATATGTTATCATACAATATCTTTCCAATATTTTCCCAGGGAGTATCTGAGGCAATCTTAGGCGGTGCGTCCGCCGGAGTAGTTGCGGTACTGATTGCGGTTACCACCTATATACCCAACTTTACGGTGAGGTTGTTTTTCACTGGAATCGAGGTTAAATTGAAGTACTTTGCTGCCTTTTTGGTAGTGCTGGATATTATCAGTATAAAATCGAGTAATCCAGGAGGACACCTTGCTCATTTAGGAGGTGCGATTTACGGCTTCTACTTCGCCCGGCAATATCTCAAAGGAACGGACCTTTCCAAGGGGTTCAATAGTTTTATCAAGAGGGTCAATGGGTATTTCATGAAGTCTGGGAGCCATTTGAAAGTGAGTCATTCCTCCAGGAGGAGACACAAGACTGATGAAGAATACAACTACGAAAAAAAGGTAAACCAGCAGCAGATGGATGAGATATTAGATAAGATTTCCAAGTCAGGTTACGAGAGTTTATCCAAGGAGGAAAAGGCAGTACTGTTTAAGTTTGGCAAGAAGGAGTAGCTATAATGGCATATAGCCTTGCTTGATATCCTATGAAGAGAATATTGATCATCCTCAATTATGTGTCAATTGTTCTCTTGCTCTTGTCATATATATCCCCTTTTATTGATCCTAGAATATTCTGGCCCATAGCCCTTTGCGGCCTTGTTTTTCCTTTCTTACTGATTGGCAATGGACTCTTATTGCTGTATTGGATTGTCAAGCGGAAGAAGCGTAAATGGGTTTCTCTAGTGGTGATTTTGCTCGGAATGCCATACGCCGTTCGGTATCTGCAAATTAACTCAGGGAGCGATCCTGCACAGTCAGAAGAAGGCGTTAGCATCGATATTCTGTCATTCAATGTACGGCTGTTCGATCTCTACAATTGGAAAAATGCTGAAAACGAAGTGACCAGGGATAATATCTATAAATTTCTGGCTGATGAAGATGCGGATATCATGTGTTTTCAAGAATACTACTCCAATGACCGGGGTGATTTTACTGGGGTAAGCCATATTGTGGAAATTCAAGGATCGGGGTACCACCACATCGAATATTCAAATTCTATTGGAAGAAGTCATTGGGGCATAGCTACATTCTCTAAGTATCCCATTGTAAATAAAGGGAGCGTCAGCTTCAGCCAAAAGACTAACAATATTTGCATATTCTCTGATATTGTAGTTGGCAAGGATACGGTAAGAGTATACAATGCGCATCTGGGGTCTGTACATTTTGGGTATGAGGAGTATGATTTCTTACAAGCGGTAGCGCAGCGGGAAGGCAGCAGAGACTCCTCAGGACCGTTGGGTAAATCGCAACAAATTGAAAAAGCACGAAGGGAGGACGTTCCTTTTAGAGATATAGTGGCCAGTATGGTCAGGCTGCTGCGTGACGCATATATAAATAGAGCGGAGCAAGCCAGTGCAGTAGCTGAACATGCATCGAGCAGTCCCTATCCCGTTGTTATATGCGGGGATATAAATGACACTCCGGTATCTTATGCGTACCAGCAGCTCTCAGATCAAAGACTGGATGCCTTTATGGAAGCGGGCAATGGATTTGGAAACTCTTACGCCGGAGTGGTTCCGCTCTTTCGAATAGACTATATTCTATGCGATGAGCGGATACACCTCCTGGATTTTAATACCAGGGGAGATATCGATTATTCGGATCACTATCCACTTTCTTGTACATTGGAATTATGAATCTCAGTCTTCCCGTCAAACAAGGCATTTTTCTGGTGGTGGTCGTATTTGCCCTATATGGTAATACACTGACCCATGATTACGCTCTTGATGATCATATTGTTATAACAGGCAATAATTTCACAAAAAAAGGTTTCGCAGGCATAAAGGACATCATGACTCATGACGCATTTGTAGGTGCCTATGGGGAAGCTCTGGAACTATCGGGAGGCAGATATCGCCCACTTTCCATTGTCACATTTGCGGTAGAAAATGAGTTATTCGGTTCTAGTCCGTTTGTCGGACACCTTGGCAATATAGTCCTGTTTGCCATTACGGGTTTGTTGATCTTTATCTTTTTGATGAGGGTACTGCCGGCTGACAATGGGAATTTGATTCCCTTATTAGTGGCTCTGTTATTTATTGTTCATCCAATTCATACAGAAGTTGTAGCCAATATCAAGAGTAGGGATGAAATAATGGCTTTGCTTTTTCTACTCTTAACCCTGATTCTCAGTCTTAGGTCTCAACCCGTAGTTGTTCTGCTTGTGGCTCCACTGGTATACTTCCTCGCTTTGCTCTCCAAAGAAAATGCGATCACCTTTTTAGCCATTATGCCACTAACCTGGTATTTGTTTCAGCGCAAAACCCCCAGGGCTATCATATTTGGGATGTTGCCTTATCTGGTGGTTGCAGGAATATACTTGTGGATGAGAGCTGCCTATGCTGGAATGGTAGGTGATCGCGTGACGGATGATATAATGGATGACCCTTATCTGAATGCGACTCTTTCTGAGAAGTACGCGACAATTACATATACCCTGGGGAAGTACCTCTCTCTATTATTGTTTCCACATCCTCTTTCGTCTGACTACTCTTTCAACCAAATTCCCCTGATGGCGTGGGGCAATTTAAAGGTGATAGGTTCTTTGCTCTTGGCAATAGCCATGGTCGTGTTGCCCATACTCGCTTCGTTTTCCGTAGTCTCCAATGTGTTTTTTAATGTAGGTACGTCTATGGCGGAGCGCTTTGTTTATATTCCATCACTGGGAGTATGCCTGGCCCTGGTCGTACTGGTATATCCTTATGTTCATGTAGTAAAAGACGGTAGGCACGCACTTAAAAAGGTTATGGCGATACCATTGCTTGCAGTGTTGGGATTGGCCTCATATGGAACGGTAGAACGGAATAAGGCCTGGGAGAGTAACTATACGCTATATGAAACAGACGTTGCTACAGTCCCTAAAAGCGCCCGAATACATCTATACTACGGGATTGAGCTCATTACCAAGTTTAATAAGAGCAGGGACAGGGCGACTTTGCAAAAGGCAATTGCGGAGATTTCTCAATCAGCAAAGATCAATCCACGGTTTCATCACGCGCATTACAATTTAGCAGTCGCGCATGAGAAAGCAGAAGATTATGACGCGGCTGCGATTTCTTACAAGAACGTGTTACTGATACAGCCTCAGCACATCAAAGCCAATCTGAATCTGGGACTGTTGTATGGTAGGAGAAAGCATGACCTGGATCAGGCCATTGCCTATTTCTCAAATTTGAGACATTCCAGCTATCACCGGGTGGATCTGTATGAGAACCTTGGAATAGCTTATGGGATGAAGGGTGATCTCAGTAAAGCCAAGGAAGTATTGCTAGAGGGGATTCAGTACAATCCCAGGTCAGCGAAATTGTACCTAAACCTCGCTATTACCTGCGCAAATATGGGCGAAAATGAACTTGCGGAAACCTACTTCGATACAGCGTTCAACCTAGATCCATCCCTAGAAAATAACTAATTTTCTGCTGGTAACAAAATCATGGTTTTAATCCTCCAGCACGCGTGGATTGTTCTCCTTCTTTACCCTTTTTAAGGTGAGTAGGTTCATGGGGTTTGTGCTCAATCCAGAAATGTTGTTGTGCACCAGCCGAATCACGTCATCGTAGTAGAGGGGGACAATAGGAGCCTCTTCAATGATAATCTGATCCATTTGTTGGTAGTACTTGAACCGGATGGTATCGTTCACCTCCAGTTGTGCTTTTTCGTAAAGTTCGTCATATTCCTCACTGGAAAAATGCGTGTAGTTGGGGCCAACTGGTGAGAAATTCCTGCTGTAAAATAGGGCCAGGAAGTTTTCCGCATCCGGATAGTCCGCCAGCCAGTTCTTTCTGAATAGATTAACCCTTGCCGTGGCGATTAGCTCACTTAGGTTGATCGCCTGCTGCACATCAATTTTAATCTTAATTCCAATTTCACCCAGCTGATGCTGCATGAATTCACACATCTCTCGGTAGTTCTTCGAAGTAGTGATGGTAATCTCCGGCAACTCATTGTTCCCGTTGAACCCTGCAGCATTCAAGAGTGCAGTTGCTCTATCTGGATTATAAGTGTACCCTTTAACTTTTTTGGCATCAAAAGAAGGCATTCCCCGAGGTACTATACCTGAGTTGGCAGGAGCACCAATATTATTTCGCAAATACGTGATCATTTGCTGCCTATCAATCCCGTAATTAATGGCCTGCCTCACCGCCTTCAGCTTAAGAGGACTGTTCTTTACCAGGTCTGAATTGGGATCCACCAAAATTCCCAGATAGTCAGTCTTCAGGTATGGTAAGGTCTCTAATCTGAATTTACCCTTGTACAGAGGATTAAGTGCTCCAGTGTGCAACAACACTTCATCCTTGGGCATTTGATCGAGGCCCGAGACCATATCTAAAGTACCCTTACTGAATTCGAGGAACACAACTTGCTTTTCACTTAGGAAGCTCACGGTAACTGCGTCCAGATATGGCAAGGAATTGCCATCATCATCCTTTTCAAAGTAGTTGTCATTCTTAATAAACACAAGCTTAGCGCCTTCCTTCCAAATTTTGAATTTAAACGGGCCTGTTCCCACCGGATGGCTCCTGAAATCTCTGCCATATTTTTCCGTGGCCTCAAAGGGAACCACTGAGCAGTATTGCATGGTCAGGAGTCCAAGAAAAGGAGGGAAGGGATGAAGTAAATGAATCTCAAGGGTGCTGTCGTTCAACGCCTCAAATCCCTTTCCAGCTGTCCTGTCAATATTGTTGAAGATCCACAGTCCAGGAGAACTTTCATCTGGATTTAATATTCTAAAAAGGCTATGAACAAAATCGGAAGCTACCACTTTCCTCCCCTTACCACCTTCAAATACCTCATCGTCGTGGAAGTATACGTCAGTTCTTAGGTGAAAGGAATAGGTAAGTCCATCTTCTGAAATATCCCATGATTTCGCGATGCATGGTTGTATCTGAAGCTCGTCGTCCATCTGTATCAGACCATTGTAGAGCTGATTCACTGCCCAAATATTCTCGACTTTACTGGCAAATATTGGATCTAAAGAGGCGATGCCGGCTGCTTCATTGTATCTGAACACCGTGCGTGTCTCTCCTGTTTCCGCAGACTTGGGCGTGCAGGCTACAAGTGCAATAGAAAGACTAATAAAGAAGGCGAGAAACTTTCTCATCATTCGAGGAATATAGGCACAAAATTACGGAATAATAAAATCTATGACCTTGGTCAAATCAAAAGTTACTAACGCAAAAACTTGCCAAAACAAACCGGTTATTTCCAGATTGGGTGCAACTATTTACTGTAGAAGGGTAATGTGCCCAATGCCCTCATTTGCGGCCTGGACGATCCAAAATCAGGTTATGCTGCTCATCAGAGATAAAGATGAAGCAATCGCTACTTAATCAGGGTAATATTTCCCTTTTTAATGCCAGCAGTCCCATCTTCCAACTCAAACTCCAGATAATAAACAAATACCTGTGCTGACAATTCCGCGCCGTTCTTGGTCCCATCCCAGCCATCACCATACCAATATCCTTTTCCATCATCTCTGGCACGTATGGAAGCACTCGTGTTTTCAAAAATCTTCTCCCCCCATCTGTCATAGATGATGAAGTTCAGCGATTTGATACCAATTCCACTTACATACAAGACGATCGCTTTATTGGGATTAGTAGAATTCGGTTCAAAAATGTTAGGAACGAAGAGCATTGGCTCTTCACTTACTGAAATGGTTACCAAAACGGTGTCTACACATCCATCGGCATCAATCACCGCAAGGATCACCACATATGATCCCGTGTCGGTATAGGTATGCGTTGGATTTTGTGTAGTCGACACAGCACTTGTATCTCCGAAGTTCCAGCTCCATCCTACCAGGTTGCCCGTTGAGAGATCTGTAAATTGAATCAGCTGATTCTTTAATATTGTCAAAGGATCGGTACTAAAGCTTGCAACTGGTGGTGCCACCGTTATATAATTGGTCAGTGTCAACGTGTTGATGCATCCTTTAACATCTGTAACTGTGACCGTAACCGTGTACACTCCAGGACTCGCATAATTGTGCGTTGGATTTACGTAGGTGCCACTTGTATTCGGCGACCCCGTAATAATGCCTGTATCTGGACCAATTACCGTACCGTCACCAAAATCCCATTCCCAAAGAGAAATAAGTGACTGACTGGGCTGCGGACTCAAAGAAGTATATCCCTTAGATGTGTCAATGAAAGTGATGTCACATCCAGTCGTGCTAACCGCATAGAAATTTGCATCAGGCAATGCTGAAATTGCTACGTATGCTGTTGCTGTGTCGTTGAGTGAGCATCCATCACTGACAACCACTGTATAATTTGTGTTGGAAGCAGGGGTAACCTGAATTACAGATGAATCTCCTGCAATTACATTATCGGTTGTGGTCGTTACACCATCGTCCCATATTACTGTGTACGGACCTCCATTTCCTGAACTGGGATATGCCGTCAGGGTCGCAGTTTGACCAACACATATTTCAGTAATACCACTTGTTGTGATCGAGAGGGGAGGGTTGACAGTAACTGTAACACTACCTGAACCTGTACAGTTATTGGCATCGGAAATACTGACAGTATATGTAGTGGTCGTAGCTGGTGCAACAATATGTACTGAAGAATCAGGCAATCCCTGATCCCAGCTTCTTACTATCGGATCTACACCTCCCAGGATCACAACCGATATCTGCGTGGAGTCACCGTAGCAGATCAGCAGATCATCCTGGAACATCAACACTACGATCGGAGAAGGCTCTGAAATCGTGATTATGGCAATGTCCGGACATCCATTTGCATCTGTAACCGTACATATATATTGCCCTGCGGGCAATCCCGTTGCAGTTTGGGTGGTTTGCAATTGAGGGTCATCCCACGAATAGGTAAATGGTAATGTACCGCTACTTACAAGAGCAGTTGCCCACCCAGTGGAGTCACCAGCGCATCCAACATTGTTCACAATAGCCGAGTCGATCACTGGACCGGGAGTCCCAGGTACTGTTACCAAACCGACTGCAGTACAGGCATTTGCATCTGACACTGTTATATTGTAAGCTCCTGCAAGAAGTCCCGTGGCCGTTGAGTCCACCTGAACTGGAGTAGTACCCCAAGTGTATGAGTAAGCAGGAGTGCCTCCAGCTGGAGTCACTATTGCCTGGCCTTGCTGGGTACCGCAGAAATCTGCAACGGTAGTTGTGGTATCTATAATTAGTTCCGCCGGCTCATTAACTGTGATCACAGTCGTATCACTACAGCCCCTTAAATCAGTGGTAACTACAGTATCTGTTCCGGCTGACAGATTCGTAGCCGTTTGAACATTCCCTGCAATTCCCGACGGGAACCATACATAAGCGTACGGTGGTGTACCTCCTGTTGGAGTAGGTACCAGGTCAATAATTCCATCATTGGCACCAAAGCAACTCACATCGGTCACGGTCGGAACAACGCTGATGGCTGGTGGATCTATGATAGTAGCTAAACTTGAGTCGACACATCCATCTGCGTCGGAAACAAATACAATGTGTTGTCCACCACACAGTGAATCAGCCATCGGTGTAACATCTGAACTCGTGGGCAACCAGGAATAGGTATATGCGCCGGTTCCTCCAGAGACATTCACCGTGAGGCTGCCGTCGCAAAGCCCATTGCACGACACATCTACAATGTTGGTAGGGAATATTGCCGTATTCAGTGGTGCAGGCTGGTTAATAACTACAATTTCCGTGGTCAGACAGCCAGTTACTCCGTCCTCAATTGTAACACTATACGTTCCACCTGCAAGCCCGGCAACCGTGTTGGTGCCTACACCACTTGCGATTGTATCTCCATTGAAATCAATCCAATAGTAGGTAACGGCACCTACATTGCCAGAGACTGAGTCGACGGTAGCCGAACCAATAGAATCGCCATAGCAGTTATCATCTGTAGTGGTTATGCTGTCTATAGTTGCTGCCAATCTATCGTTGATTGGAACGAGAAGCGAATCAAAGCATCCATTATTATCCAGGACGTACACTTTGTAAACACCAGCAAATACATTATTCACACAAGTACCTACTGTTGATAACGGATCAGACCATTCCACATAGTACGGGAACTGTCCACCTGCAATATTCACACAAGCTCCACCGTTTTGGAGTCCACACGTCGTAGAATCTACAGAGGCAACAATAATGCTCAAAGCGTTGGGCTCGGTGATCAACACGAATGCTGATGCACTACATCCACTGGTATCTGTAACCGTCACATTCCAAACACCATCACATAAGCTGTCGGCCGTTGCCGTTGTCTGGAACAGTGGGTCATCCCACTGGTATGTAAATGGAGGCACACCGCCCGCCACACTCGTGGTAGCCGTTCCATTACAATCTCCATTACACAGTACATTGGTCTTTGAAATGCTCAGTAATAAAGTAGTAGGCTGATTGATTGTTGCAGACGTGGTATCGGTGCATCCATTGGCATCAGTGATGGTAACTCCGTAAGTGCCCAGGCATAGGAATGTTGCTGTTGCGGTGAGTTGCCCATCACTCCAACTATAGCTATAGGGAGGGGTTCCACCTGATTGCGTTACGGTTGCAAATCCATCGCATCCACCATTACAGGCAACATCCTGAGTTGTCAGGATTGAAGCCGCTAGCACCGGTGGATTACCAATGGTCGCAGTAGCGATTGCTGCACAACCATTCGCATCTGTTACGGTTATTACATATGTGTTTGCACATAAGCTATCAGCTTGAGCGGTGTTGTCTCCGTTCGACCAAGTGTAGGAATAAGGAGTTACCCCGCCTGAAGCGATTACCAAAGAAGTTCCATTACATCCGCCATTACATCCGGGGTCAACTGTCGAAATACTCAGAGAAAGTGCCAGTGGTTCGACTAATGTAACTGTTCCTATCGCTCCACATCCGTTAGCATCAGTTACCACCACAGAAAATGAGCCCGCGCAAAGTCCGGTCGCATTAATTCCAGTCTGCAGCAAAGGATCATCCCATTGATAGTTATACGGCGCTGTTCCCCCAGTTACAGCAACAGTTGCTACTCCATCACATGATCCGTTACAGTTTGGATCAGAAAGTACAGTACCATTAGCCACCAAATTGGCAGGCTCATCAATCACTAGAGAGGCGGACGAAGTACAACCAGTAGCATCAGTGACTTGCACAATGTGTGTTCCTGCACAAAGCAGTGCAGCCGTAATGGTTGTTTGTCCACTTGGACTCCATGCATACGTATATGGAGCAGTACCTCCACTTGCGGAAGCAGTTGCATCGCCATCACATGCACCAAAGCAAGTAACATCCGTACTGTCAGACACAACTACTACCGGGCCTGAGGTATTACTTACAGAAGCAATAACAGAATCGATGCAGCCGTCGGCGTCAGTGACTACCACCTGCCAGGCACCAGCAGACAAATTTGTTGCTGTAGATGATGTTTGCCCATCGACCCAGGAGTACGTGAATGTTGGGACGCCATTGGCTACGGTAACCGTCGCAGATCCATCAGATTGGCCACAAGTAGCAGCTGTTGTCGTGGTACTCAGAATCATCGCCACAGGTTCGCTTACCGTGATAGAGTTGCTTGCGATACATCCGTTGGTATCAGTTACCGTGAGGGTATATGTGGCCGCGCATAGTCCAACAGCCGTTGCAGTTGTCTGTGCGGATGGATCATCCCATAAGTAGGTGTACGGAGGTGTACCGCCAGATAATGCTCCAGAAGCATCTCCGTCACAAACACCGTTGCAATTGGCATCATTACCGTTCATTGCAATCGCAATGGCTGTAGGTTCCGTGATAACTATGGAGTCCACCGTAACTACTAAATTGTTGTCTGTAACGGTGACAACATATGTATTAGCACACAATCCTATAATTAATGGTGTTGTCATTCCACCTGGTGACCAGGAATATGTATAAGGTGGTATACCACCGACAACTGCCACATCTGCCGTACCATCGCAGCTCAGATTACAAGTGAGATTGGTTCCTGTAAGAACCAACACTATTGCTGAGGGTTCCGTAATTGTGATGCAATCTGAAGCGCTGCATCCAGCTGAATCGGTTATAGTAACGCAATGTGTACCTGCGCACAATCCCGTGGCTGTTGCCGTAGTTTGGGCAAGTGGATCATCCCATAGATATGTATATGGCGGTATTCCACCCGTCATTGCTCCAGTGGCCTGCCCATCACAGATCAAGAATCCCGAGGCATTATTATCAACAGTTGCAACAGCAACAGCGGGCGGTAAGTCATTAACAACAGCTGGAGCTGTTCCGGTACAACTGTTTCCATCAGTAATTACCACGTTGTAAGTAATACCTCCCAAAAGGTTGATTGCACAGCTATCCGTTTGCGCCAATGGATCATCCCATAAATATGTGTAGGGAGGTGTGCCTCCTGATATGGCCGGACAAGCCGAACCATTCGGCAATCCGCAGTAAGCATCTACTACGGTAGTGCTGACAGTAATTGCAGTTGCTTCGGTAATTGTGACACAAGACGTATCCGTGCAACCCTGGTTATCAGTAACAGTTACACAATACGTCCCAGCCGTAATATTTGTTAAATCCTCAGAAGTTGGTCCTGTTGTCCATAGGAAATTATATGGTGATGTACCTCCGCCAGGTGTTAGGTCCGCCCCACCGTCACTACCGCCAGCGCAGCTAACGTTGGTCCCTATAATTGAAGATGTTAAGACTGTTGGTTCAGATAAGGTAATGTTATCAGCTGCGCTACAGCTAAGACTATCCGTTACAGTAACGGTGTATATTATGTTAGCACAGAGTGCAGTGCCGGTAGCTGCAGATCCGCCAGTAGGAGACCAGACGTAAGTATACGCTCCTGAGCCACCGGATACTGTTACCGTAGCGTCACCATCACATCCACTATTACAATTAGGATCGTTACTTGCCAATATAGAAGCGCTCAATAAAGCAGGCTCCGTGATTGTTACCGAAACGGTTGCGATACAACCCAAAGCATCTAACACTGTCGCTGTCCAGGTACCTGCCGGCAAACCAACCGCTATTGCATTAGTTTGCAATGCAAGGTCATCCCATGAGTATGTATATGGAGTAGATCCACCACCTGCAAGTACAGTAGCCGATCCGTCTGCGCCTCCGTTGCACGATACCATCGTACTGTCTGTAATAGATGCGGTGACCGAAGCCGACGTATTTACTGTGGTATTTCCGGTAATGACACAACTATTGGCATCCGTTACCGTAACGTTATATCCGCCACCAAACAACGCTGTTGCACAATTGTTGGTCTGGGCACTGGGATCATCCCACACATAAGTAAACGGTGCAGAGCCACCCGTAACTGTAACACATACTGACCCATCCGCAGATCCGCAAGTGGCGTCAACTGGCGTAAATGTAAGCACCATCGCTGCTGGTTCTGTGATGGTCTGGCTCGTTGTCTGTGTACAACCATTCGCATCAGTAATAGTCACGTTATAAGTGCCGGCACACAGTAGGGTCGCATTAGAAGTGGTTTGTAAGAAAGGGTCATTCCAATTATAACTATAAGGTGCCGTTCCACCTCCCGCAGTGGCCGTGGCATCCCCAATACATGCGCCATTACAGAGAATGTTGTTACCCGACGGTGTGGCTGTTAAAGCCGTTGGCTCAGATATCACCACTGAGACTATGGCTTGGCAAGAATTTGCATCGGTAACTGTAACGTCATAAGTCGCTGCACACAACCCTGTAACATCTTCGGTGGTTGGCCCATTGCTCCATGCATAACTAAATGGTGCTTGTCCGCTTGCCACTGTTAAATTTGCAGCACCATCGCAGTCGCCATTACACGTTGCATCAGTTCCAACAATCGATGCTGCCAGTGAATCGTATACAACAACGATAGTGAACGTTGCATCGGAACAAGCTCCTAACGTAACCGATTGTGTAACAATGAAGGAACCTGAGCCAGTGTAGGTATAGCATGGATTTTCAGCAGTTGAAGTTCCCACGCCATCACCAAAGTCCCAGGCATAAACAGCACCTGTTGTTCCCGTATTGGTGAAACAGTAACTATTGCCCGCCAAACACTGGTTTCCGTTGTAGGAGAATCCAGCCACTACTGGTGGTCCGGCCAATATTGTTGCACTTCCTGTAGCTGAACACCCCCCTGCGTCAGTCACTGTTACATTATAAGTTGCAGCACAAAGTGCCGTACAAGTTGAGGTTACACATCCATTACTCCAGGCATACGTAAACGGACTTGTTCCACCTGATACAGATACTGAGACGTTACCGTCGCATCCGCCGCTGCAACTTTCGTTTACAGCACTTGGAGTAATGGAAATACTCGACAATGTGACCACCAATGATTGGATTCCGCTGCAACCACAGGAGTTACAAGCCTGTACCGTTATAGTACCTCCTGCCCCTGCAGCAGTGACACTAATGGTTGTTGTTCCCTGCCCAGCGTTCAAGGTCCAGCCTGCTGGTATGGTCCAGGTATAGGAAGTTGCACCGCTTACCGCGGTGATCGAGTAGATCATGGTGCTGCCAGGACAAACTGCCGCAGGCCCTGATATTGCACCTGGAGTTGCTGGCGATGCTCCCGGAGAAACTGCTACACATGTAAATCCACTGCATCCACAACCGTTGCATGCGCGAACACAGACATTACCGGAGGTAGAACCAGCCGTCACAGTTATACTGGTCGTACCCTGCCCAGCGGTTATTGTCCATCCGGCTGGAACCGTCCATTGATACGAGGTAGCTCCACTCACACCCGAGATGGAATACGTAACTACATCGCCTGAACAAGGACTTGTCAATCCCGATATAGCTCCGGGAGCCGCAGGCACTGGAGTTGGCGTAACCGCCAGGCAATTGAACGCAGAACATCCACATGAACTACAGGATCTTACACACACGTTACCTGATGCTGACCCCACCGTTACAGTTATACTGGTTGTACCCTGGCCTGCTGTTATTGTCCAACCTGCCGGTACCGTCCAGGTATACGAGGATGCCCCAGAAACTGCTGATATGTTGTAAGTAGCCGAAGCACCAACACATGGCGTGGTAGTTCCTGTAATTGCTCCTGGAATAGCAGGTGCACTTACAGGAGTAACAGTTAAACATCCCTGTGGACTGGATCCACAGGCATTATCTGCGGTCACACAAACATTGCCTGCAGTAGCGCCTACAGTTACGCTTATTGAGGTTGTGCCTTGTCCTGAATTGATAACCCATCCTCCTGGAACAGTCCATGTGTAGCCCGTTGCTCCAGTGACTGCTGGTACTGAATATGTTTGAGTAGATCCAACACAAGGAGCAGTAGCGCCTGATACAGGACCAGGGGTTGGGGGCGTAGTAGGCGCATAGGTGATTGTAAGTACCACTCTTGAAAGACAAAATCCTGTTGTCGGAATTACGTCCAATACAAATGTGTTGGTGCCACCGTATATGTATCCTGGAAATCCACCCGGACAAGGTTCTTTTCTGCAGGTGGTCCACGTTTCACAGCTTCCACAAGCGCAATTTGTTCCTCCGGGGGGCCTTGTTCCAATAGTGGTTCCATTTAGAGCAATGAAGTAGTTTCCTTGTGAACCACAGGAAACAAAAGAAACCGTGGCGCAGATTTCTGTTACTACATTTCCCGCGGGCACACAATCAGTAAATGTTCTTGGACCCCAGGCCCCACAGGGGTTGCACCCTGGAGGATTGCATGCGTAGTTCCCAACAGGCCCTCCACATATAGAGCACCAGCCCCCTGACCAATTCAGGGTCACAACGCACGATGCCGCTTCTGTTTGTTTAGGTGAAAGCAGAACCCCAGATAAAAACAAGAGTGGTAAGACTCTGACAAGTACGCTTTTGGTAATTAATTTGTAACGCATAAATATGGTCAAGCGATGTAATGCTTATTTGGTAACATCTATATATGACGGAGCAAACCTGAAAGTCTTCTTCGGATCGCTCACATATAGATCTATGTCAATACGAAGCGATTCTTCTGAACTGCTCTCACAGCTACCGTTAATTTGCTTATTCGCTTTTAACTTCAACTCACGTGCTTTATCGGTTCGCTCATTATGAATCCACTCCTTGTCTTGCGTGTAAACACCATCTGCCCATTCTATCAAGACATCTTCAGCATTGTTGTTCACAAACTTCAAGATTACCTGGTTCCTTGAATTGCAGCTAACTGTTCTGTAAAACACATCAACTCCATTTACGTTGTTGCCTCCTGCAGCATTGACCATGGCGTTCTCCCACGTCACGGAAGACGCCTCTTCACTAAGCATGTACTTCAGTTGCACCTCCTGCTGTCCTAGTACGGAAATAGAAATCAGTAATACCGGGAATAATATCAGACATTTAGCTTTCTTGGAAATGAGTTTGGTCATTGCTTGCGATTTCAGTAGGTATACTATCTCAAAGATACTTACAATAATAAGCTATTCACCTTTTATAATCAAGATTCAAAAGCTAGTTATTCACAAATAGATGTATATTAACAGATAATAGGATGCTTGTTTGAAAACAAACAGCGAAGGTAAATCAGGTAACAGTCTGGAGCATATTTATTTCATAAGGGTCACATGGCCGATGTACTGGTGTTTCTTCTGTGCAGGGTCAACCGTGTTTATCATCCATATATAAACATCAGCCTGGGCTTGATGGCTACCATTATTAGCTCGTCCGTCCCAACCTTCTTCATAGTCTCTGGTTTGATAAATAAGATCACCCCACCTGTCAAAAATCAAAAGTTCAAATCTGTCAGGGTTGATTCCAACGCCGACTGGCCTGAAGTGTTCATTTATTTCGTTTCCATTTGGTGTGAACACGTTGGGTGCAAACAGGATGTACTCCTCCAAAATTTGGACGTAGCCCAGAGCGGAGTCAATACAACCCTGCGCATTGGTGACATACAATACAATCGCATAAATGCCAGATGAGTCATAGGTGTGTGAAATCGTAGAGCCAGAACTAAATACCGGGACTGCTGTAAGGTCTGAGTCATTGTCACCATATGCCCATGACCAGCCCACAACATCAGGGGACGATCCATCGACAAAATCTATCGTTGGATTGGCTGTCGTGGTTTCCGGCGGAATAGCGGTAAAATCAGCTGTCGGCGATGATTGAATGGTACTATCATAAGTATCTGAACATCCATCACTTGTCAATACTGTCAGACTCACGGTATATTGTGCTGAGCTCAAATAATCATGGCTTGGATTTTGGGCTGTGCTGGTCGTGGCATCGCCGAAATCCCAATCCCATGCCACGATAGATCCCGGTACGACACTCGAAGCATCAGTAAATTGAGAATAAAACTTAATTGGATCGCAGGCTACTGTAAACAATGCGTTTGGTTTTGGCCCAACCACCACAATCGCAGATTCATTAGTTGGACTGGAACAACCATCTTCTACTACTACAGTAAATGTGTCTGTGGTTGTAGGTGTAACTGTAATGGAAGAAGTTATTGATCCATCACTCCATGTATAGGTGTAAAAATTGCTGGTTCCACCTGAAGCAATGACCGATAAGTTTGCCTGTTCGCCTTCGCAAATTACCGTGTCCGCCGCAAACGCAACCAATGGGGGCCACACAAATATTTCGATCGAAGTTGTATCATCACATCCACCCGCATCTGCAACAATAACCTCATAGGTTGTCGTGGTAGTTGGAGGTGGGTTTATGGAAATTGAGTCATTTGCCGGCAATCCATAGTTCCAGGTGTAGGTATAAGGTGCTTGCCCTCCTGTTGTTACCGTATTCAGTTCTGCAGGAGCGATTTGTCCGTAACATACCGTGTCAGTTCCAAATACAGTAATTTCTATTGGTAAGGGCTCGGTAATTGTTATTGACTGTGTGGTGTAACATCCATATAGGTCTGATACCGTGACTGTATAAGTGCCCGCACCAAGATTGCTTGCAACGGAATCAGTTTGCGCTGCGGGATCGTCCCATAAGAACGTAAATGGTGGAGAAAGACCGGTAATACTTACGGTGGCGATTGCATCAGCATCTCCTGCACAGGCCAATGCCGTGGCTACTATTGTATCGATATCTGGCCCTGCTATTTCAGGGATGGTAAATGGAATAGTCGTGGTACACCCATTCCAGTCAGTGATCACCACATTATAGGTTTGGGCACTGAGCCCTGTAGCCGTGTCTGTGGTTTGCATGAGTAAGTCATCCCATTGGTAAGAGTAGGGCGGCGTTCCTCCCGTGGCCGTTGCTACCGCTTCCCCGTCAGACTTTCCGCACTTTTCAGCAACCATTGAGCCTCCGGGTGTGAGTGCTGTTGGCTCACTAATGAATACTGCCATAATGGTGTCGCATCCATTGAGGTCTGTAACAGTTACAGTATAAGCGCCCATGCATAATGCTGTTTCCGTTGAGGAATTACCCGTGCTACTCCATGCATATGTGTAAGGGAAGGTCCCATCTGTTGCCGTTACCGACGCCGATCCACTACAGCTGCCAAAGCACAGGGCGTCGGTAATGGAAGGCGTCACGCTGAGTTTTGTCGGTTCTGTAATAACGACGCTGTCTACCGTAGGGCAGGAGTTGATACACTCCTGGAAGGAAATATCATCAAGTCCGAAATCGTTTCCGCCACTTGCAGTATTCTGATTCGTAATACATATAGTTGCCGAAGTATCGCTACCAGAATTCCAGGTCTCGGAGAACTGTATCCAGGTGCCGGTACCGCCCGGCGCATTGAGCGGTACACCTAATGCAACACCGTTGACTGTAAACTGTAGAATCGCAGGGTTAGAGGGGTATATTGAACTCAACCAGGTTGATAGCTGATAATTGGTGTTTGGATTAACAGTAATAGTTTGACACCAGACATTTGTTCCAACAGTCGTTGAACCGTTGACGATCATGAAGTTGCCTGACCCCGTAGTATTATCCACTCCAGTGAAACCGGTGTTATAGAAACTGGCGCTTGTTCCTATGCCATATCCACCTTCGGGTCCCAGGCATCCACCTGAATTACAAAAATAATAGGCAGAAATGAATCCAGTATTACCCCCGGAAAAATCTCCGTTGGTGGCCAGTTCAATTCCCGAAGGAGAGCAGCTGGCATCCATTACCGTTACATAATAAGTCCCCTTGCAAAGACCAGTCGAAGTGGCAGTAGTTTGCGCTGGGTTTGTACTCCAGGAGTAGAAGTATGGTGGCGTTCCATTTCCCGCAGTTGCTGTACCAGTTGCATCGCATCCCTGGTAGCAGCTCGATGGAATTCCCGTTGTGATGACCGTTGTCGCCGTCGTAGCCACTACAATATAAGGCCCCGAAGTTTCGAAGCAGCTGTTCGCATCGTTTACGACAAGTGTATATGAACCGGTACCAATACCAGATAAATCGGCGGCCGTGCCAACAACATTGATCAATGAGACAATCCATGAGTATGTCAAGGCTCCAGTTCCGCCTGAGGCAGTAATGCCGATGATTGAGCCATCAGCTCCGGAGCAACTGGCATTGGTAATTGTAACACCTGAAGCGTCTATAATAATAGGTGGAGGATCGCTAACAGTGATAGTGGTGATCGTGTCACATCCTGATGCATCTGTAGCTGTAACTGAATAGGTGCCAGCCGGTAGCCCCACCGCCGTCGACGAAGTTTGGCCGTTAGACCAAACGTAGGTATAAGGGGTGTTGCCTGATTGAGCCGTAAATGTTGCTGTTCCTGTACTGTCGCCTGCACACGCAGGATCCGTATTGGAAGTGGTGAACGGGAATATGCCTCCCGATCCGACCACTACAGTTTCAATAACCTGTGTGCCACATGTTGCATTGCTCACGGTGACCGTATAACTTCCAGAGCACAAACCTGTTATGCCTGGTGTTGTTGCAGACGTACTCCACAAATAGGAGAATATGCCGTCGCCCCCGTCTGCGGTTACGGAAGCTGTTCCATCACATGCCCCACAATTCTCATTGGTGGATACAGCTATAGCTGTAAGCGGGCCATATATTTCAACATACTCGGTGTGAAGAGAAGGACAAGCCCCGGCAATTGTTGCGGTGATGGCGTAAACTCCTGGTACTGTATAAGTCTGAGCAGGTGGATTATTGCCTGTGAAAGTATTTCCATTGCCAAAGGTCCAATCCGGGACTCCAATGCTTGCATCCGCAATATTGACAGCAACATTGGTTCCACAGGTTATCCCTGACGGATTGATTGTGAAATTGGCATCAGGAGCTATGAGTGCAGTCATACCAGGGCCAAATCCAAAGTCCAATCCGGTGTTTAATGTGCTGGTAAAATTATCAATCATGATCGCATAAGTGTTTCCCGCCGTCACCAATATCGGATCGCAATACTCTCCACAAGGCGTACCCGGTAACCCAGTTGTAGGACAAAATGCACAGGATACACCATTAATCATCCCAACTGGACCACTAGCCCCTAACGTATAGTTATAATTGCATACTAACTCTGTTCCGGGGCAACCATTAGTTATGTCATAAAGAGCCCAATCTAACTCAATGTTGGCTCCAAGCGGCGTTGCCTCCCATTCAAGCATGCCGGTTTGGGTAACGGTAAACTGATACCAGATATCTTGATTAGCCGCACCACCGAAACATGTTGGCCACTCTCCAGATGAAGAGAGCACATTAATATTTGGCGTGTTATAAGTCAAATTTACATCGCATACTGGAATAGCCCCCGCACAAGCATTGCCGTTACCTGGTGGAGGATCTGCAGAGTTAATGCACAATTGGAAATCGCCATCAAGACCCCCATTGGAGGCAATCATGACCCAAACCTGCAAACCTGTAGGAATTCCCCAACCCTGAGTCAGCGTATTTGTACCAGTTTGAGTGGCGCACATTTCAAAGGTCGCATTGGCGCAACCATCAATATCGATCATTATCTCAATATCCGTAATTCCGTTGGAGGTGATTGTATAGTCGTTCTGCGCTCCAGATGAAACATAAGTGTACCATACTTCATTTACCGGATTTGGATTACATCCTCCATACATGGTCATATTGGACGTAGCATTGGTTGTTGTGCCATTGACGCAGAGCTGCCCGTTCACCAGAGTGAGTGGAGTAGCAGTGGCACAGTTATCCGATTGCGCGCTGACGTATGCTGTTGAAAAGCACAACGCTATGGCCAACAGTATATTAGTACGCCGGTTCATTTGTGTATTTATGAGAGACTGATTTAATGTGCTTAAAGTCTTTGGCTCTTATCGTTTGCCTGGGTAGAATGAGGATCCTGATCTGGGCGCCGTAGGGTAAGAAGGTGATCTCAGTCTCAGATCGGGCAGCATCTATTTGTTCAACCATAGACAAAGTGAGAGCAATCTGCTTTCTTATTCCATCTAACTGGATTTGATACGTACCTCTAATAGACTGATGCAGTTCAGTAAGCTCAACGACTTTCTCTGGAGAGAGATTATCCTGGGCTTTAGCGAAGGCAGCTGTGCTAAGAAAAACAACAACTAGTATGACTTTGGTATAAGTCATTCGTTCATAATTTCAGATTAGTTATCGCTAAACAAAATTATAGACGTAAATATAAAGGTTATAGTTGCCATACGCAAAGAAGGAAATTGCAATTTTATCAGAGGGAGTGTGTTAATAAACAAAAAAGGCCAAAAATGTGATTATTTCAACAATGTGACATGACCGACATACAGATGCTTGGCACGGTCTGAGTCTTCTGTCTTGATCATCCAGATATATACATCCTTTTGCGCAGTCCTTTCTCCGTAGTTACCGATACCGTTCCAGCCCACAATAGGAGCGGTGGTTTCATAGTCACCATAGATGCCTTCAGTCTTATAGATCATATCGCCCCACCTATTGTAAATGTACATCTGGAAACTGGCCTCATCAATGCCTAAACCAACAGGGAGGAAATAATCATTGATCCCATCCCCATCAGGTGTGAACGTGTTGGGCGCAAAGAGCATGTAAATCTCTTTTACACTCACCGTAAAGTAGGTTGTATTTACACAGCCATTGATATCTGTTACAGTGAGCATTACCTGGTATACTCCAGTGTCGGTATATGTATGAGTTGGGTGTTGAATTGTGTCCGCACTACTGCTATCTCCGAAAGTCCAATACCAGGACACCGGGTTTCCTATGGTTAGATCTGTAAACTGAAAAATTGGTGCAGACATAGTCGCAATTTCCGGATCTGCGATAAACGCTGCCGTTAAATCGTTGTTTACTGTTACCACCGCAGTATCTTGATTGTCGCAGCCATTGGAATCAGTTGCGTATATGATGTAATTGGTGGAGTTGGTTGGGTCAATTATGATGAACGAATCTGTACTGAAAGTGTCAAGTGTAGTTTCGTTTATCCACCAATAGTTTGCACCACCAGTAGCATAAAGCGTATCTGATTGTCCAGGGCAAATGGAGGTAGACGTAGGATTGAGTATCAGGTCAGGAGTAACCGTAATTAGCACCGAGTCAGTAGCTGTTGTACCACAACTATCAGTATAGGTAACAGTATAAGTGGTAGATACGAGAGGGCTGACCCAAAATGATTGCCCTGCTCCGAGGCCCTGGTCCCACGTATAGAGATAGGGAGGAAAACCGCCAACTCCTGTGGCTGAAATAGGTGTTGAATCTGTGTTGCAGATGATATTTGTCCCTAATGCCACAACCGACAGAGGCGGCCCCACTGATATTGAGATCGCCGCACTATTGCCTGAACAGAGATTGGCATCAATAACGTTCACGGTAAAAGTGGTATCCTGGGTGATAGCGATTGTATGAACCGAACCAGCCCCTAGATTATCCCATGCATAATTATAGGGTTCTGTACCCCCAGTTGCAGAAGCGGAAATGGTCACGATTTCTCCCGGACAAACAATGGTATCTGGAGTGATAGATACCATAATGGAATCAGGCTCGGTGATGTTCACAGAAACAATAGCGATACAAGCACCCGCATCTGTAATTGTACAATTATAGGAACCGGCTGACAGTCCGGTAGCCAATGCATTGGATTGAGTTGGGGCAGTACTCCATTCGTAGGTGTAGGGAGTAGTGCCGCCACTGACAGTAACAGTTGCTGTTCCGTCAGCATCGCCTGCACAAGATGCATTGGTGCTGGATAATAGGGACGCTGTTTGGCCTCCTGAATTGTTGACAATCACCGAATCTATCACCGAGCAATTATTCCCGTCGGTGACTGTGACGGTGTAAACTCCAACGGCAATTCCTGATGCAGTATCATTTGTGCTTCCTGATGGCGCCCAAGCATAGGTATAGCTGCCCATTCCTCCTGAGGCAGATACTATTGCCGAGCCATCACTTACTCCACAAGATGCTGGTATTGATGAAAGATTTAGCACGATTGTGTCAGGTTCTGTTATGATCACTGTGTCAGTTTTTGAGCATCCATTAGCATCGGTGACCAAAACGCTGTAAGTGCCCACGTCTAGATTGGTTGAATTAGGTCCAGTATCTCCTGTTGGACTCCATAGGTAGGTATAGGTTCCGGTACCGCCGGATACGGTCACCACAACTGATCCGTCAGCATTGCCTGCACAGGAAATCATACTGCTGTTCAATGTCAACAAAATATCGGGTGGTGAACTGATGATTACGGAGGAAGTACTGATACATCCCCCTGCATCAGTAACTGTAACCGTATACGAGCCTGGTGCCAGGGCTAATGCGGTAGTGTTCGTTCCTCCACTTGGTGACCATGAATAGGTCAACGGGGACGTGCCACCAATCACCGTTACAGAGGCTGAGCCATCGTTGCCTGTAAAGCAGGAAGCATCTGTGCTATTTGAAATGGCAGAAACCGGGCCACCAGTATTTGATACCACAATGCTATCAGTAATCGAGCAGCCAGCAGAGTCGGTAACTACAATAACATAGGTGCCTGCTGCTAATGCAGCAGCAATTGAAGCAGTTCCCCCAGAAGGACTCCACAAGTAGGTATAGGAACCTGATCCACCAGATGCGGTAACAGACGCGGTTCCATCTGCAAATCCGCACGTTGCCGGTGTACTGGAGAGAGAAAGGGATATTGCCGTAGGTTCAGTTAATGTCACGGAGGAGATAGATATGCATCCCGAGAAATCGGTTACTGTCACCGTATAACTACCTGCACCCAAACCAATCGCAATGGAATTTGTCTGAGCTGTAAGATCGTTCCAAAGGTAAGTATATGGCACACTGCCTCCTGAAGCTGTTACTGTGATTGTTCCATCTGTCCCACCGTTACACGATATCGTTGTAGAGTCCATTGACAAGGTGGCACCGCCTACACCATTCACCACAGTTGATATTGAAGTTGTGCAACCAAAAGCATCTGTGACAGTTACAGTGTAAGCACCTGCTGCCAATACTGTATCTGTGGACCCTGTTTGTCCGTTGGACCATAAATAAGTGAAAGGACCGGTGCCACCTGATAAAGATACCGTGGCGCTACCGTCTGAGGCCCCGCATGTTTCCGGTATATTGGTAATACTTGCCCCCATCCCAGCGGGCTCTGTAACAGTAACAGAAGCACTGCTGGTACATGCATTATTATCAGTAACTGTTACTGTGTAGCTGCCTGCTACCAATCCAGTGGCAGTAGAGGTTTGTTGTCCGTTGGACCATAAATATTGATACGGGCTTGCTCCACCGTTTGGTGTCGCAGTTGCTGTTCCGTCACTTGCTCCATTGCAGGAAACTGCGATAAAACTCGTTGTTACTCCCAGCGCCCCCGGTTCGGTGATATTTACTGATACAGTTGCCACACAACCGTTCACATCTGTCACCGTAACATCGTAAGATCCTGCACACAAACCGGTAGCTGCTGCTGTTGCTTGGTTGGCAGCATTTGAATCCCATAAATACGTAAATGGCGGATTACCGTTGGATGGCGTAGCCAGAGCCCATCCATCACATGATCCATTACACATTACATTGGTGGGAGCGGTTGAGATCGTTAGATTACACGGGTTGGAACAACAGACGCTATCAGGACTTATACATACATCATCAATGAAATAGTAGGCATAGGGAATCAAAGCCATAGGGTCAAAGCATCCTACATTGGTGCTTGCATCATCCTTAAAATTTCCGATCAGGATATACTCCTCCCCACCTGTGGCCAAATAGGTGCCTGCAACTTGTACCCAGTCAGTAGTGTCCGCTATAGCCCCGGCAGGATTAACAAACTGGGGGCTAAACGGCAAGGCCACTGCAGTGCCCATGAAGACATATGTATTTGAGAAGTAGATGCCGAAATCCTCGGTTTGATACCTGCACGTATTGGGCAAATTTACGTACATCTCGACACAATATGTCACCCCGCCGACCAATGGTGATGTCAGTTGCACTTCCAGGTATTCCCGATATTCTGATCCAGACCCAGGATCCGGGCAAGGGCCAAAGAAAGAAAGATCTTCGTACAGTATCATTCCTCCAAATCCCACACCTGACCGCGCCTGCTGGTACCCCAACCCTGCGTTAGGGACATTCACGTTCCCGGGGGGGGCACATGCATTGTAGTAATCAGGAGTTCCATTACTTGGACTAGACCAAGGAATGGCTAAGGAGAGTTGGCTTGTCGCAGAAGGACAAGGTGCATAGGTCTCAAAATCCCAGTTGGGTACCAAGTTCTGACCTGTGCCATCTAAGTTGAACGCAGTCAGCAGTGCAAAAAGCAAAATGAGCGATGTGAGATGTTTTGACATTAGTTGTTTTAAGACCAACCTTAACACGGCTGCATATATCTACGCACGTATGCTGTCAAATCAATGTTACATGAGCGACCGTAATGAATGCGCTTGTAACACATAATGGTGTGCGGTTTGCCTACAAGATACATAATTTTATCTGAGCAGAGTGACATGACCGACGTACTGATGCTTGCCGTGGTCTGGGTCTTCAGTCTTGATCATCCAGATGTAAACATCCTCTTGGGCCACATGATCTCCGTAATTGGCAATACCGTCCCAACCGACAAGTGGAGCGGTTGTTTCATAGTCGCCATAAACACCTTTAGTCCTATAGATTACGTCCCCCCATCGATTGTAAATGTACATCTGGAAGCTGGCCTCATCAATGCCTAAACCAACGGGGAAGAAATAATCATTGATCCCATCCCCATCAGGGGTGAAGGTATTGGGAGCGAAAAGGGTATAAATCTCTTGTACAGTAACCGTGGAGTAGTTTATAGCTACACAACCATTGCTATCTGTCACAAGGAGCATTACCTGGTATACTCCAGTATCGGTATATGTATGAGTGGGATGTTGATTTGTGTCCGCGGTACTGCCATCTCCGAAAGTCCAATACCAGGACACCGGGTTGCCCATGGTTAGATCTGTAAACTGAATAATTGGTGCAAAAATAGTCGCAACTTCGGGATCGGCCATAAATGCAGCCGTTAATGAGTTATAAACTATTACCACCGCAGTATCTTGATTGTCGCAGTCATTGGAATCAGTTGCGTATATGATGTAATTGGTGGAGTTTGTTGGGTTAACTATGATGAATGAATCTGTGCTGAAAGTGTCAAGTGTAGTTTCGTTTATCCACCAGTAGTTTGCAGCACCAGTAGCATACAGCGTATCTGATTGTCCAGGGCAGATGGAGGAAGACAGGGGATTGAGTATCAGGTCTGGAGTAATGGTAATGCGCACCGTATCACTGGCAGTAGCGCCGCAAGCATCGGTTATGGTTACTGTATAAGTAGTAGAGCCCATTGGACTGACCAATACAGGTGACCCTGGACCAGCCCCATTGTCCCACGTAAAGGTGTAAGGCATCGAGCCTCCAGATCCGATTGCCGAGATTGGTGTGGTTTCGTTTATGCAAATAGTCTGAGCTCCGAATGCCGCGACGTCCAGCAGGGGACCCACCATAATGTTGATTGTTGCACCGCCACTCTGACATAAATTGTCATCCAATACGGTAACAGTAAAGCTGGTATCCTGAGTAACGGTTATTGTTTGATTGGCGTTGTTGCTCAAGCCATTGTTCCAGCTGAATATATACGGTGGCGTTCCGCCAGTTGCGTATCCAGAGAAGTCAAAGGATGTTCCCGGACAAACGGTCGAATCAGGGTCAACGGTCACCACAACAACAGTAGGTTCAGTAATGGTAACAGGAACAATGACAATACATCCGCCGGCATCAGTAATAGAACAATTATAGGATCCGGCTGCTAAGCTTGTTGCTTGTGCATTGGATTGAGCAGGAGCGGTGTTCCACGCATAGGTGTAAGGAGTGGTACCACCACTGACAGTAACAGTTGCAGTTCCATCATCATCTCCGCTGCAGGTTACGTTGGCGCTGTACAAAAGAGAAGCTGTTTGGCTTCCTGAATTGTTGACGATCACCGAATCCACCACCGAGCAATTATTCCCGTCCGTGACTGTGACGGTGTAAACTCCAACGGCAATTCCCGACGCCGTATCATTTGTGCTTCCCGATGGCCACCAAGCATAGGTATAGGTGCCCGTTCCCCCTGAGGCAGATACTATGGCCGAACCATCGCTCACGCCACAAGCTGCCGGTAGTGAAGATAGACTTAACACTATCGGTGTCGGTTCAGTTAGGTTAACCGAATCACTCTTAGAACACCCATTAGCATCAGTGACAACCACGCTATAAGAGCCTGCGCCTAAATTTGTAATACTCAGTCCAGTATCACCCGTTGGACTCCATAAATAGGTATAGGCGCCAGTGCCGCCCGCGGCGGAAACTACCACTGACCCATCGGCATTTCCTGCGCACGATATCATACTGCTATTCAAGGCCAATAAAATATCGGGAGGTGAATTGATGAGAACAGATGATGTTGTGATGCATCCCCCCGCATCAGTTACTGTGACTGTATATGTACCAGGCCCCAGTCCAACGGCCGTTGTGTCGGTCCCTCCGTTTGGTGACCACGAATAAGTCATTGGTAACGTTCCTCCGACGACTGTTACCGTAGCGGTTCCATCATCAACTGAGAAGCAAGAAGCATCTGTAGTATTGGATATGCCAGACACAGGCCCCCCGCTGTTTGCTATAATTACGCTATCGCTGATCGTACATCCTGCCGAATCCACAACAAGCAAGGTATAGGTTCCAGCCGCAAGACCGGCAGCTATACTTGATACCCCACCAGTGGGCGACCAGGAATAGGTGTAATTACCCGTACCTCCGCTTACGGTTGCCGTGGCTACACCGTCCGAGATTCCACATGCTGCCGGACTACTTATTAAGGAGAGTCCCAATGCTGGAGGTTCGGTAATCGTAATGGTTCCAATAGAAATACAACCAGAAGTATCGCTTACGGAAACATTAAAAGTGCCAGCTGCTAATGCAACTGCAGTACTGGTTGTTTGCGCCCCAGGGTCGTCCCACAAGTAAGTGTAAGGCGGAGAACCTCCAGAAGCAGATGCGGTTCCGGTACCATTGTTTGCACCATTGCAAGATATATTTGTGGAGCTTGAAGTAATTGTTGGCCCGCCGATACTGTTGATTACAACGGGTAAAGATTCCGTACATCCGCTGGCATCAGTGATTGTCACTGTATAGACTCCAGCCACCAACCCCGTGTCGGTGGAAGTGGTTTGTCCGTTGGACCATAAATAGGTAAAAGGACCTGTTCCACCAGATAACGTTACTGTGGCTGAACCATCTGCCGTTCCACAATTTTCATCGTTTGAGCTCATCGTTGGTCCCATTCCCGTGGGTTCTGTGACAGTGACCGTAGCTGTGTTCGTACAAGAGTTGTTATCTGTCACCGTTACCGTGTAAGTTCCGGCGGTAAGTGCAGTTGCGGTAGATGTTAGCTGTCCATTTGACCAACTATATTGGTACGGGCTTGCTCCACCAGTAGGTGTTGCTGTAGCCGATCCATCTGCTGCGCCATTGCACGATACCGCGGCAAAAGATGTTGTAATCCCAAGAAGTCCGGGTTCCGTAACAACAACGATTGCTGTTTCAATGCAACCTGCGTCATCCGTAACTGTTACCGTATAAGACCCAGCGCAAAGAGTTGTAGCAGTCGCAGTGGTTTGGTTACCCGCGTTTGAATCCCATTGATAAGTGTATGGAGCCGTTCCATTTGCTGGCGTTGCCAATGCTGAACCATCACAAGAACCGTTACATGAGGTACCAGTTGGAGTACTTCCAACTGTCAATGAGCAAGGTGAACAATTGATTACTGTAACATCCAACGTAAATGTGTTGTCGCAACCGCAGAATATATCTACCACGTTCAGGGTTACCGTGTAAGTTCCAACTGTATTATATGTGTGGGTAGGATTCTCTGAAATGTCAAAATTTAGTCCCCCGTCTCCAAAATCCCAAAAGTAAAAGAGCGTTGCGATAAAACACCCTGTCGAAGAGGTGTTATTAAAAGTTACGGGTTGTCCTACGCATACCGGGTTTGGATTGGCTGTAAAACCAGCCGTCGGCGCAGGGTCGGCAATCACAGTAAATGAGGCAACCTGGCTGCAGGTATCGTTAAATACAGTCACGCTGTATGTGGTAGTGCTGGTGGGTGAAACCGTGATGACTTGAGTGGTCGCACCTGTATTCCACAACCAGGAAGCCCCCGCCGATGCGGTGAGGGCAACTGAGCTGCCTGCGCATACGCTATTGTCTCCAAAAATCTGGGCTGCAGTAGGTGAGGCCGTGAAGGTAATTATTGTTGGGTCGTCTATGGATTGTCCGCAATTGTTTATCAAAGTGTTGCCATCTGTTCCAGTGACTATGGTAAGCGTGTATACCACGCTCATCGTCACGGCAGGTGAAATGTCTATTTGGATTTGGGTTGTAGATGTGCCGCAGTTTATCCCTGTCACACCCGTAATGGTGAACGGTCCACCAGGGCCTGTAAGAATAAAATCACTCCCATCATTGGCGATGGAGCTGCACAGGATTGGGTCTAAAATGTCCAGTGTAATATAGGTCGCACCACAGGGTACATTCACTTGTACTGGTGGGGGATCATTTGTACAGTCGAGCACGATAACTTGCAAGTCTCGCATCGTACTTCCAATCACAACCCCATTTCTGTACTCTTCGACCAGCAGTGTGATTACACACACTTGTGTTCCGCTTGGAGTAAAGCACATTTGCCCGGTGGATGCATCGAAACTTAGCAATCCCGATTGTGTGAAGATCGGATAGGAAACACTGTACCCACCGGTATATCCGATCGGAGCACCGCCACCTGTCATCGGATTGATCATTGTATAAACCAGGGAGTCCCCGTCTGGATCAATCGCGCCATGGTCATAGCAGAACGGTTGGCCATCACAAATAAAAGGAACCGGAAGTTCAGTAAACTGAGGAGAATTGTTACACATGCCACTAGAATTATCCAGTGTCGCTTCCACATACATGTCCTCATTGTCTGGTGCCACCAGATTGGTTATCAAAGCATTTCTACAGCATTCGGTGAAGCTGAACACCCAATCGGAACAATTAGCTAGATTGACAGTCCCAGTATAGATACATTCTTCTGAGCCTGGATCTGAGCCACCGTTACATGTACTGTTGGGATTGCCGATGCATAGATTGGTAAGTTCCGTACATGATCCGACTGGACTAAGTGTAAAGCTATTATTACCACATGAGGAAGTTCCATTTATCGTTATGCTGGAAGGAGGTGAAATGCCAGCACAATCCCTATAGAAGGCCATTGTAAACTCGTAGGAGTTTCCTCCAAGACAGGTGTAGTAGAAATCAATTCCCATTGAATGGGAGGCAGAAGCATATTTACTTGTGAAAGTAGCTGCGAAGGTGATCAATGCGACCAACAATATTAAAGGTACTCTCAACATGTGGGAGGTATGATATGCCAACAAGATACATAATTTTGTCTGAGCAGAGTGACGTGACAGACGTAGAGATGTTTGGCACGGCCTGAGTCTTCTGTCTTGATCATCCAGATGTAAACATCCTTTTGCCGTACTTACCAGTACCGTCCTATGTAAACATCTTGTTGTGCAGCATCGTTCCCATTATTGGTTTCTAATCCCAGCCGCATTCATCTCATTACCGTATCAGCGTTACCTGGCCAACAAACTTGTGTTTTGCCTGATTATGGTCCTTAGCTTCAACAATCCATATATATACATCTTGCTGCGCTAAATCCTTGCCATTATTCGCCTTGCCATTCCATGGTTCATCTAAGCTTGTTGATTCAAAGATCAAATCCCCCCAACGGTCGTAGATATACATTACAAAATCCGTCTCCAATCCAATTCCCTTTGGAATGAAAGTTTCGTTGATATCATCTTGATTTGGTGAAAAAGCGTTAGGGACATGGAAAGTAAATTCCGGCTCGATCTCTACAGCAACAGCGTCATTATCTTCACAACCAAACTCATTTATAACCGTTAGCCCAATAATATAAACCCCCGTATCAGTATAAGTGTGCACTGGATTTTGCGTTGAATCTGAATTACCATCTCCAAATGTCCATATCCAGTTGCTTATCACAGCTGGAGATGGTGGACTGGAAGAATCTGTAAACGCGATGACAGGGTTCAAAATGGTGGTTAGTGTTGGAATAGCAGTAGCATTGGCGGTCGGCAGCGGGTTGACCTGCCCAATACCGGTAACTGTGTCAGAACAACCATTGGCATCTGTAACAATCAGTGTTACAACATACGTACCAGCACTGTCATAGGTGACTGTGGGCACTCCTCCGGTTGTGCCATCTCCGTAGTTCCAAACATAGTTCACAATGTTAGAGCTTGCTGAATCAACAACGAACTGTGAGGGCCACTCAAAGCATACGGTGTCTGATAAGAAACTGACATAGGGAATGGGATTTACCGCAACTGCTATGCTATCAGTGATGGAGCCA
>JYMV01009388.1_pt1 | contig 44295 bp, 34 predicted proteins | sample 338911 | NCBI WGS metagenome assembly JYMV01 (sample SAMN03354496, study PRJNA234377) | hydrothermal vent metagenome | biome: Deep sea; feature: Hydrothermal plumes at the Eastern Lau Spreading Center, Western Pacific Ocean; material: Seawater | place: Tonga | collected 2009 | depth 2000 m m | reverse complement strand
CTCAAAATCGTGTTCTTTCGGGAGTGAGGGTTCGATTCCCTTCTTCGGCACGGAGTAGAAGGCACTTCGTGTGCGAATTGCTTCAGCATTTGGGTATACAGGAAGCTAGAGATCCCGCGGATACACAAATCAGATGATGGGAATTTGATTTTTGCTGAAGCAACCTTAGCGTTTTGTCGGAGTCTTAATATCAAGTTATGAGCCCTTTTGTTGTAAAGTAGTTTATCAGTAATCAGATTGAAATAATGGTAGGGGAAACACCAAGTTTTGACGATATTTACATGGAGCTGGCAACGAATTTAGCCAAACGCTCGCACTGTGTTAAGATGAAGGTAGGTGCGGTGATTGCCAAGGAAACGCGCATCGTTTCGCTGGGATATAATGGCCCACCTGCAGGTACCCACAATTGTGACCAGGAGTGGCCCGAAGAGGGCTGCCCCCTAAGTAGTAAGGGAAGTTGTTCACTGGCCGTGCACGCTGAAGAAAATGCCATCCTGTATGCCGCAAAGAACAAAGTCGGCCTGGAAGGTTCCACATTGTACACAACTCTTTCGCCCTGCCTGCCCTGCGCGCGCATGATTTACACCACCGGAATAAAAAAGATATACTACCTCAATTCTTATGCAGAGTATAAAGGATTGGATTCAGATGAAGGTGTGGCTTTCCTGGAGAAATTTGGCGTTGACATTGCTAGATTTCCAACAACTGTCGACTTTCATAGTAAAAGACCAGCGTGAAAGATAATCGGATATACATTTTTTTGCCTTTGTTGCTGGCGTTTGCCATTGCAACCGGTATTTTCATCGGTTCCAGATACAATGTTTCGTCTGTTAACTCGAAGGTGTTTGGCCTTGGCTTTTCAAAATTTAATAAGCTTAACGACATCTTTAACTACATTTTGGAAGAATACGTGGACTCTGTTGACAGAGAGATATTGATCGACGGGTCCCTTTCGGTAATAATGCAGGAGCTGGATCCGCATTCAGCATACATTCCACCAAAAAATCTGATTGCCATTAACGAGCCGCTGGATGGGAATTTTGAAGGGATAGGGATAGAGTTCAGAATAATAAAGGATACGGTTGTGGTATTGAACGTCATCGAGGGTGGGCCTTCGAAGGTAATAGGGATAGAAGCCGGGGATAGGATAATTGAGATTGACGGGCATCCGGTGGCGGGTGTAGGAATTGAGAATAAAGATGTGGTAAATGTGCTGCGTGGAGGGAAAGGGACTCGTGTAGATGTCAGTATTATGCGTAGAGGAACCACGGCCACCCTGGAGTATGAAATCACAAGAGGTGAAATTCCGATCCGTAGTGTAGTAATCTCGTACATGATCACCGAAAATATTGGGCTTATAAAGATCAACCGTTTCTCCGCTAAAACCTATGAAGAATATCAGAAAGCATTCGATGAACTGTCTTCTAAAAAACTTGAGGGATTGATACTTGACCTGCGAGGGAATCCTGGTGGTTATTTGAGTGCCTCTATCAACCTTGCTGACGAATTTTTGCCAGATCAGAATTTGATAATGTACACAGAAGGTAAGTCCCAGCCAAGAAACTCATATTATGCTACAGAGAAAGGCGAATATGAAGACAGGCCTCTGGTGGTGCTGATCGATCAAAACTCCGCATCAGCAAGTGAGATTGTAGCGGGTGCGCTACAAGACAACGATAGAGGAATAATAATTGGAAGAAGATCCTTCGGAAAAGGAATGGTGCAGCGCCAATACCAATTCCCGGATGGTTCTGCTATCAGATTGACCATTGCCAGGTATTATACGCCTACCGGTAGGTGTATCCAAAGGCCTTATGACCATGGGCTGGCAGAATATTATTACAAACTGTATCAGAGAGGGGAAGAAGAGCCCAATAAGATTGATAGCACCTATTTTGCGGATTCGCTGAAGTACACTACACCGGGAGGCAGGATCGTATATGGAGGTGGGGGAATCTTGCCTGACATACTCGTTGAGTTAGATACTTTAGGAAATTCTCCTTACCTGGATAATATTAGAAGCAATAACTTGATGAGTCGATTTGCCTTTGACTATACAGATCACCACAGGAAACAGCTCCTGGATTTTGAGGATGTTAGGATCCTGGACAGGCATTTAATGACGACTGATGACGTTATGCAGGAGTTCATCGCTTATGCTGATTCCAATGGCGTTGAGTTTGATGAAACTGGGTATGCGATATCAAAGGACCGTATAGCAATGTGGATTAAAGCCTTCGTGGCTGATAACCTGTGGAGCAACAGCGGATTGTATCCAATGCTGCACAAGAGTGATAATGATGTTCAGGAGGCGATCAGGGTTCTGAATGCTGAACGCAATTCTGCCCTCGATAAATAAAGCATAAAAAAAGGGAGCCGGTATAACCGAATCCCTTTTTTTATTGCTTTAGAAAGAAGTAAAATTACCCTTCTTCAGTAGCGTCTGCACCTTCCTCTGCATCATCACCGTGATCATGTCCATCGTCTTCGCTATGGCAATCATCACCACAAGTATGACCTTTTTCGCCGTGTGCGAAGCTACATGCGTCAGCTGTGCAGTTGTCATTACAAACGTGGTCAGCTAGTTCTTCAGTAGCTTCTTCTACTGCTTCTTCAGCCGTTTCTTCAACTGCTTCAACTGCATCTTCTACCACTTCGGTAGCTTCAGCTTCAGCACCAGCTTGTTCGTCTGCTGATTGATTACAAGCAACTAATCCGAAGATGCCTGCTACCAGTAACATTGTAAGTACTTTTTTCATTTTGATAAGTGTTATTAGGTTATTGTTTAATTAAACTTTTATTAGTGAGATATCTGCGTCCTTAATTACTCAGAGGATGTCAATAGTTCTATTGTTCGGATGCAAATATAAATTAATATTAATAACCTAACAGGCTATCGGCATAATTTTTTACACAGGGAAAACATTGGTCCGGTGAATTATACAGACATATTAGCTTCTGATCGGCCTTTTAACCGCACCTGTGCTAGATTGACCAAATAGTACATTATTGGCACGATTACCAGAGTTAGAAACGTGGCAAAGGTCAATCCAAAGATGACCGTCCATGCGATAGGCCCCCAGAAGATCACGTTGTCACCACCGATAAAAAATTGCGGGTCGAATTCTGAAAATAAAGTGAAAAAATTAATGTTCAAGCCGATTGCCAGTGGGAAAAGTCCCAAAATGGTGGTCATGGCAGTGAGCAAAACTGGCCTTAACCGGGTCTTTCCACCTTCAATGATACAATCCCTGATTTCTTCTAAATTGAGGGTAACCTCATCTGCAGAGCTTTCAGTTTCTTCCGCAATCGCTATGCGTCGCCGCTTCATCAGCAAATTGGTATAGTCCAGTAGCACAATCGCATTGTTCACGACTACCCCAGCTAGTGAAATAATGCCAATCATGGTCATGATAATGATAAAGTCCATCTGGAAGATTACAAGCCCCAGCAGCACACCAATTAAACTGAATACCACGGATGCAATGATTATGAATGGTGTCGATGCGGAGTTAAATTGGGATACCATGATCAGGAAGATCAGGAACACAGCAATCATTAATGCCTTGCTCAGGAAAGCCAATTCCTTGGCCTGCTCCTCCTGTTCGCCGGTGAATTTGAACTCATAATCAGGTGGCATATCAAAATCCTGAAGCGTCATTTTGATATTATTGACGGTTTCTGTTGGGTTGTGCCCTACCTCAACATTGGAGTGGATAGTTACCACCCTTCTGAGGTTTTTCCTTTTGACTGCACTATACGTGGTGGTCTTTCTTGCACTGGCGACTGCGGAAACAGGCACCTGGCTTATTTTACCCGTCAGCTGGTCCCTGAAGGTGATTCTCTGGTTCATCAGGGTCTCAATATTGTTTCTAAAGCTCTCGTCGAACCGCACCATTATAGGATAGTCATCCTCACCTTCCTTGTATTTGGATACCTCCTTGCCAAAAACTGCCGTCCGGATAGCGGAACCGATCTGGCCGCTTGATAAATTCAACCTCCTGGCTTTAGCGCGGTCAATTTCAATGATAAGCTCAGGCTTGCCCGTTTCTACGTCGAGTTTCAATTCTTCAATTCCAGGGATGTTCCTGGAGTTGATAAATGATTTCATCTTATCAGCAAAAACAATCAGAGAGTCATAGTCATCGCCAATCACTTCAATATTAATCGCTTTTCCCTGAGGCGGCCCAACTGGATCTTTGTCAGCCGTAATTTGTACACCTGGGTACTTATACCTCACAACTTCTCTGATATCTTCCAGCACGGTTTGAGTGCTAACACCTCTTCTGTCTTTAAATTCTACAAATGAAACCTGAACCCTGCCCATGTGGGGTGTATTCCCAAAAGACATTCCCTGCTTCGGGTCACTTGTGCCTTCGCCTACCTGGGCAATTAAGGAGCTCACCAGATAATTATCAATTTTTCTTTCGCCGTGCACGTTGGTGGTGTCATTGTATTTAGTCAGCAGCTCTGAAATTACTGCCTCTATTTCCTGGGTAGTTTCATTGGTGGATTCGATGTCCGTGCCAATTGCCTTTTGAATGAACACATTCACATATTTGGGCTCATTCACCGGAAAGAACTCAACCTGGGGAGTGAAGATAAAGAGCAGGATGAATGAAAAGATCAGGAGCCCAATAGTCCCAATGAAGAAGCCAATCGGTTTTCTTCCTGATAAAACGAAGTGCAGGAATGTTTTATAGCGCCGGTCCAGCGCCGGAATTATTCTGGCCTGGAAGAAGCCAGCGGCAGGATTGAGAACATGCCCGTTGAGCAACATAATCAAGCCCAAAGCGAGCAGCAAATTGGCTGCTGTAAATGTTCCTATCAGGTAAAACAGCGCAGATGCGCCCAGAACTTTTACTGCGTTTTTCGTTGTTTTGGACTTTTGCAGATGCTCAGCACCGGGGCGCATCCATACTGCGGTCAGCACGGGGTTAATAACCAGTGCTACGAAGAGGGAAGAACCCAGGACGATCATTAAAGTGACTGGCAGCCATTTCATAAATTCTCCCATTATTCCCGGCCAGAATGCCAGAGATATAAAGGCGGCGAGGGTGGTAGCGGTCGACGTGATGATTGGAAGCGCCACTTCTCCAACTCCTTTCTTTGCCGCCAGAACAGGGGGAAAGCCTTCATCCATCAAGCGGTAGATGTTCTCTACGACTACAATTCCATTGTCAACCAGCATGCCCAACGCCAGAATTAAGGAGAACAGCACCATGATGTTTAGGGTCACCCCTAGAGAATTGAGGATCATGAATGCCATGAACATGGAGAGTGGTATGGCTACGCCCACGAACATCGCATTCCTCAGTCCCAGGAAGAAGAGCAGCACAATAACAACCAGGATTACACCTGAAATGATGCTGTTCTCAAGATTGTTCACCTGGCTCCTTGTCATATCGCTCAGATCATTGGTAATCGAAATTTGCAGGTTTTCCGGGAATTCACTGGCTTTAGCCTCTTCGATTATTACATTGATTGCTTCAGAGGTCAGGATCAGATTGGCGCCCACCCGCTTGACCACATCTAACATCACTACTGGTTTTTGAAATTCCCGGGCATAACTTTGGCGCTGCTCAAAGTCAAACGACACATTGGCAATGTCTTTCAAATACACGATGTCAAATTTTTCACGCTTGACAATGACATTGTTGATCTCTTCAATTGAAGTGAACTCCCCAGTGACTCTCACTGTGCGATTGAGCTCATCGACCAGGATATCGCCCCCTGAAATGCTCATGTTCTCAAAGGCAATCGCATTCTCTACATCCTGGAAGCTCAATTCAACTGCCTCCATCTTGTGCACATTGACATCGATCTTAACTTCTTTCTCCTGCACACCGCGGATGTCTACCTTCGAGATGTCTGACAGCGGTTCGATCTTGTCCTCCAGGTATTCCCCATACTCCTTGAGCTGCTCTATGGAGAAGTCTCCGGATAAATTAATATTCATAATGGGCATAGCAGCGAAGTCAACCTCAAAAATGTTCGGGTCAGCAGGAAGGTCTGAGGGGATATCCTTGTTGCTCTTGGCCCTGTCAACAGCATCCTTGACTTTTGTCAGGGCTTTGGAGGGGTCCATTTCAAAATCGAATTCAACAATAATGGTTGAGTAGCCCTGTATGCAGGTGGAGCTGATCTTCTCCACCCCCGAAATGGTGTTGATCTCTTTTTCCAGCGGACGCGTGATCAGTTTTTCAATGTCAGCGGGTGAATTGCCAGGGTACGGGGTGCCCACATATATCGTTGGCATCACCAGGTCAGGGAAGGCAGCCTTGGGCATTGCCTGATAGGCTACCATACCAGCAAGAATGATAATGGCAGTGATGACAAAGACCGTGTTTCGGTTGTTGACCGAAAGTGTTGACAAGCCAAACTCTCTTATCGCTTCTCTCTTTTTATCTTCAAGTGCCATCGCGAAAGGGTCGTATAAACCTAAATTTTAACTTCCTGGCCGTCTTTAATATTCCTGGCTCCTTTTAGGACAATCTCCTCACTACCCTTAAGCCCTTGAATGATCATCGTCTCTGTTCCGTATGCCATGCCAGTAGTAACCGGAGTCTTGATTGCAATGATTCGTTTGTCCTCTTTTTCCAAAACGTATACGTATTCCCCCCCAAGTGCATCTTGCTGAATGCTGCTGGTGGGAACAACAATTGCAGAGTCTTGCTCAAAGTCCTTTATATGTAAAACCCCCAACAAGTTGGGCTTCAGTGAACCATCCTCATTATTCAGGTCGACATAGATCTTGAAGGTTCGGTTATTGGCTTTGATAAAGCTGCCCGAGCGGCTGATCGTAGCCTCATAAGCGCTCTCTGATGTCGGAAATACCGCTTTAACTGATATTCCAGGCACTACTGTGCCGAGATAATCTTCTGAAATATCTGCTACGACATAGACTTTCTGTAGATTGACCAGCCGGAGAAGCGGCATGATCATGTTGCCCATTTCTCCTTCCTTGTAGAAAATCTCATCCACGACCCCGGTGAACGGTGCTTTTATTATGTACTTGTCTCGTTGTGCCTCCAGCGCGTTCATCCTTTGCTTCAGGCCCTCTTTTCTGCTTTTGGCTTCGAGGTATTGGATTTCTGAACCTATTTTCTGGTTCCAAAGCTTCTCCTGCTTTTCAAAGACCGTTGACGCCAGATCCAACGATGTTTGCACCTCATCAATTGTGTTTTTCAGCACTTCACTATCCAATCTTGCGAGCGTTTGGCCCTTGGATACTTTTTGACCAACCTCAACAAGGATCTTGTTAATCGTACCTGGCGCCTCGATGTTTACGGACACGTTTTGGCCGGATTCAATGGAACCGTATGTTTCAAAGTAGTGCTCAAACTTCTTTGGTGACAATTGGTGACTGGACACCAATGTAATTCTGGCAACCTTTCCCTCCAGCTCCGCTAAGGCCTTGTCAATTTCAGTGATCTTTTCATTGAATGCATCATTTCTGGTCTTAAGCCATTTCCTGAACGCAGCGATACTGGCTTGTTTTGCGTTATTCATTTCCTCTTTTAGGGCTTCGAGTTCCTTGTTAAGGCGCTGCTGAATAAGGGAATCTGTTGCATCTGCGAGTAGCTCATCCAGGGAGTCAACTCTCTCTTGAAATTCTGTAAATGAAATTTTATAGATCTGCTCTTCGAGCGTTAACACATCTTGCTCCAGCTCTTCATAGGCAGAAATAAGAGAATCCTTTGCAGAGCTAAGCTCATCGATCTTCTCGCCGTATTTGCCTCCGGTGCCACAAGAAGCAAGCGCAGCTATCAGGAGTACAATAATCACATGTCTCATCGGTTTGATCATATTAGTTGACTAAAATTTCCCAAGTGCTTTTTGCAATTCTGTTTTGGCATTGAGTAGTGAGAACACAGATTGCACGTAGGCACCTTGAGTGCTAAAAAATTGATTTTCCACCTGCGTCAGTTCCATACTTGATGCGATCCCTTCCTTAAATTTGACTTCGGTCTTTTCGCGTATTGTCTCCGCTAACTTTAGGTTTTCCTTCTGATTGAGATATAGGCTTAATGCAGCAGTGAACGCAAGCCGTGCTGAAGATTCATTCAACTTGAGGCCATCGACAATTTGTGACTGTCGTATTTGGGCCTGCTCAAGTTTCATCCCGGCAATTTTGTGGTTCGCCACCTGTCCGAATCCACCAATAATTGGAATGTTTAAACTCAGGCCCCATATTGTGGTTGGATACCAGCTTCCACCAGAGAAATCAAACTCATTGCGATAGCCATTGCGCTGGTGACTGAAAAATCCATCCAGTGTAGGCAGATACTTGAATTGTTCTACTTTCTTGCCCAACTGCAGTAATCGCACCTGCGTTTGGGCTATTCTATAGTCAATATGAGCTTCGAAACTGAACCTGTCATCTGCGATGTAATCAGCAGATATTGTTGCCAGTGAACTGAGCTCATCGGAAAGGGAGATCTCTGTATCCAGTGGTAGCCCCATTTGGAATTTCAATAGTTTCTTGGATATTTCCAGCTGCTCCATAGCCGTATTGTGTGAAATCTCCAGATTTGCAACCAGCAGCTTTATTTGATCCAGAGCGATTTGCTCAATGAATCCACTACTGAGAAGCTCCTTCGACTCGGCATATGTTTTTTGTATGGATCGCAGGTTCTTTTTCAGGATTTCCACATTCTGTTCTGCAATCAAAACCGCGTAATAAGATCGCGTTACCATTAATTTCACTTCGATCTCCGTTTTGGAAAGCGCCTGGGTTTGCACATCTACAAATGACTTAGCTGCCTGAACACCGATAATAAATGATCCATCAAAAAGCAGCTGGTTTAAGGTAATGCCAAACGAACTGGTGTATTTGGATCCAAATTGCACCGCGTTGAATTCATCGCCAGTACTAGGTGGGTAGCTGGGGTCGATAGCTGTACTTTGAGCCACATCGTCGATCCATTGGCTGAACCAGTCTGGAAAGCCGAACGCATCTGCGGGAACCACAGAGGTAGGTATGTCAATATAGTGATTGAACGTTCCTGAGGCGTCAACGTGGGGCATCCCAATCGCTTTTACGCTCTTTACCGTTTGCTCGGCAATGGATACATCAAGCTGCACCAGCTGCACCTGAGCATTGTTTTTTACCGCCTGATCCTGGGCTTCCCTGAGTGAATAGGCCTTTAAATTTGCATCCTGGCCCAAGGTAAACAGGGGCAATAGGGTTGCGAAGCTCAGGTATGTAACGCATCGGTATAGCATCTTACTTTTGCGCGTTTTTAATGTTTTTCATGGAGATGAGTATTTCGTCTGATGGCAGAGAGGCGATATTATCTGTTATTGTTTCCAGTGTTTTGTAAAAAGAATTCACCTGCCTTTCACTCAATCCTTCAAGCGCTTTTTTATTGAGTGCACGAAATGACTTATGAATAAGGGGAACAATTTTTTCACCTTTCGGGGTTAGCTTTATTACGTAAGCCCTTCTGTCATCTGCCTTCTTCACCCGTTTGACCAATCCTTTTAGCTGTAAGGTGTCAATTGACCTCAGCATATTGGTTTTATCCATTCCGCACAAATCAGCCAATTCCTGTTGGTTAAGCATTCCGCCGGTCTTTTGAATGAGATTAATCACTATGAAATAGGTCCCAATATCCAGGTGGCTAAGGTTTTTGTACATGATGCTTAAGTATCGCTTGGCGATTAATCCCAGGCTTCTTCCGAGCGGTATGTCCAATGATTCTTGTGCCATGATATACGATTATTCAAATATAGTTCAAAATAAGATAGTTACAAATGAGACTAGTTTGATTTGGACAAGCAAGTGTTTTTTATCGACGAAATGAAGTACTTTCATGGTAAATGAATGAGAACCCATGAACTACGCCTTTATAACCGGCGCAAGCAAAGGAATTGGCAGGGCTATAGCCATTGAGCTGGCGCAGCGCAACAACAACTTGTTACTGACCGCAAGATCAGAAGATCTGCTAAAGGCACTGGCTGCGGATATCCAGCGTGATTATGAGGTGACGGTGCAGTTCAAAGCGTGTGATCTTACGGATCCTGAAGTGCCGGCACAACTGGCGGAATGGTGCCAGTCGAACGAATATGACGTAAATATTTTGGTCAACAATGCAGGCTTCGGCCTTTGGGGTACCTTTGGAGAATTGCCTGTAGAAGGCCAGCTGGAGATGATGAATTTGAATATGAACGCCCTGGTTGCACTGACACATCACTTTCTGCCGATCTTATCAAATTCAAAGCCCTCTTATATTATGAATGTTGCCAGCCTGGCGTCATTTTTGGCCATTCCCCACTTCAGCATTTACGCTGCCACAAAAGCGTTTGTATTGTCTTTCTCAAGATCCCTCCGTTTTGATGTGGCAAAGAAGGGAGTTGCGGTTTCTTGTCTTTGTCCAGGTGCAACAGAGTCTGAATTTTTACAGCGGGCGGGAATGGAGGCGGTAGGCGATAAAGCGAAAGGAGTGTACATGTCAGCAGAAACGGTGGCGAAAATTGCAGTTAACGGGATGATGAGAGGAAAGGCAGAGATCGTTCCAGGTATGATCAACAACATCGCAACGGTGGGAATATGGGCTGCACCGAGGATATTAGTTGAAACGATTGCAGCATGGATCTACAGGAAGAGGACGCCCAATTAGCTTCAAGCACTGTCTGCTACCTAGTAACTCCACTTGGTCCTGATAAAGACAGCATTCCCCAGCCCGGTAAAGTTGCCACTGTAACCGGCCCCTACGATTTGCCCTAGCAGCATAATATCCCAGGCGTCATTGATAGCATAAGTCAAAGAAGGCATGAGAAAAAGCAGGTCCATTCCCGCACCATAAATCCCGGCAAGATTGGCGGAAAGCAGGGGATTGAGTGTGCTGCTCAGCTGAAGGAAATAGGAAAATTTTGTAGGCATCAAATTTTTCGCTGTAAGGTCAGAGCTAAGCGTATAAACTTGAAAAAAGTTCACGTCATCTGGGGTACCTGCACTGTTGTACAGCATTGAGCCGGTGACATAGATGGGCTCTTTGAAGGAGTAATCAACTGTAATGGACGTAACCAGCACCCCACTTGTATCTATTCCGTGATAACGGGGATGAAAGTACGTGGCTTCTCCTTTTAATCCGGCGGTCTTCAAATTACCTGCCCAGCCCAAACCAAGTGTCAGATCTTCATAGTACACTCCCGACAGGACCTGTATGTCGTATCCCCATTTGTTGAACTTATACAGCCCAGCTACCACCGTGGAATCTGGATTATTACTGAATTTGCCACCAACTTCAATGGACGACAGGCCCTTTAAATATCGGGTTATCCTTACACCGTCGCTTCCGGGACGCTCCTCATAATCGAAATCCGCGAAGTTGTATGTATTGAAAAGGTCGTTGGGATTCCACACCAGATTGACACCCCAATTGATCCGTTGTCTTCCGATGCGCACATCCCATTTATCGCTGGCCCAATTCAGCCAAACCCGATCGAGAATCACGTGAAATACCACCGCATCCTTATTCACAATCGATGTGGAAAGATCCCAATAGCCATGGTCGACATCCAAGGCATCGCCAAATCCAGGTTGAAGCTTTATGGATTCCCCATAGAATAAGCGGTTACGCATTTCTATAGCCAGTGTTAACGGTTTGCTTAAATAGGTGCGCGTATTATAGCGCCAGTGCAGGAGGTTCTGTGTAACGAGATCGTCGAGGCCTGAAAACGAAGCTGATTGAAGGCTCTTGACGTACCCTCTGGTCTGAACAACATCTGAAAAATTCTTTGTAGACGAAGTGTCACTTTGCGCATTGGCCACGAACACGGTAGCCACGCAAACTATCAGGATTGGAAGTACTGTGCAGTAGAATTGCTTAATTCTGCAGTACATCGCTTACTATTTTGCCATCTTCCAGGGTTACAACTCTACGAGCCCGGTCGATCACTTTTTGATCGTGGGTCGAGAAAATGAAGATGGTCCCCTCTTCTTTGTTCAGAGTGGCCATAATATCAAGCAGATTGATCGCGGTTTTGGAGTCGAGGTTAGCAGTAGGTTCATCTGCCAGTACGAATTTCGGCTTCGAAGCCAGAGCCCTGGCCACCGCAACACGTTGTTGCTGCCCTCCTGACATTTCCCGTGGCCGCTTATGCATTTGGTCCTCCAGCCCTACGGCCTTAAGCAAACTTTCAGCGCGCTCATCCATCTCGGCTTTGGGCCTTTTTTGCATCAGCATGATAAACTCCACATTCTCTCGTGCAGTAAGTACCGGAATTAGATTATAGGCCTGAAAAACGAATCCAATATTGTTCAATCTGAAATCTATCAACTGGTTGTCGTTGAGATCGGTAATATCAACATCGCCAATGCTCACCTGGCCGCCTGATGGCTTATCCAGTCCTCCAATAATGTTTAGCAAGGTTGTCTTACCTGATCCTGAGGGCCCTACAATAGCCGTGAACTCACCTTCTGCAATATCCATTGTTACGCCGTTCAGGGCTCGGACTTCTACCGTATGCTCTTTGTAGATTTTGGTAAGTCCCTGTGTTTTAATAATTGACATAAATCTTTTTTTGCTTCATTAATCTTTATCAAACTGCACGTACTGCTTCTGCCGGATTTAGCTTTAATGCCTTGATGGCCGGATATATAGCGGACAAGATCCCTATGGCTACTACCATCAGGCCTATCCTTAGGAGATCTCCTTCCAGCAGCTTTGGGTAAATGGTACTCCCAATTCCAAAGGTCTTTAGCCCTTCCCCGACAGAAGATAGGTCAATACCCGTTTCCTGCAAATAGCCGATCATCAGGCTTGACAGCACCATACCAATTGGGCCTCCTATAGCTGAAAGCATAACTGTTTCGAAGAGGACAAGTAAAAATATTTTCATCTTGTTCATGCCAACTGACATGAGCATGCCAAGCTCCCTGGTTCGCTCGAGAATAACCATCAACATGGTATTCACAATACCAAAGGAGAGGGCCAGCAGAATGATACCCATGATGATAAAGATCATTTTGTCCATCATCACATCCATCAATTTCAACTCCGGGGCCAGGTCAGTCCACGATTCCACAGCTGAGCTTTCCGCTTCAATCGCTTCTGTAATGTTGCTCACGGTTTCCAGGGAGTTGGCGATAATCGCTATCTCATGTGCTTCACCTGACATTCCGGTTTGTGATTCAAAATCCTCCAAGCGCATGAAAGCGATTGACCCTTCCATCCCCAGTGCGGAGCTTCGGTAAATTCCCGCTACCTTGAACCTATTGGCGACCTCTTCATCATTGCTTCTATAGAGAACTGTGACCTTTTTGTCTACCCCAACCTGTAGTCGGTTTGCGAGATGCTCACCAATAAGAATAGGCGGGTAACGCTTTTTTTCAAGGAAACTGCCCTGTATGATCAAGTCTTTTAGATTGGATACCAGGCTGTCTGTTCCGGTATTGATGGCTTTAATAATGATTCCCTGCCCACTCCGGGGGGAGTTGATCAATCCATTGACTACGTAGCGCTTGCTGTAGGCCTTTACCTCTGGAATTGCCTTGAGCTGCTGCTCTACACTTTGAAGATCATCAATGGTGTATTTGGATTCCATGCGCTGACGAAATTCCTTGTGGTGAATTTGTACATGTGACAGATAGCTGTTGATGGAAGCCTCCATTCGTTTGTTGTTAATACCATATGCGAGGCCGAGAAAGAGGATACCTGCTGCAATGCCCACTACCATGGAGAGGATCACGAGGCTACTCCTCAAAGTGTTCCGCCAGATATTGCGCCACGCTATCTTTACCAGGGTTAACATATCATTTTCGCATTGCCTCAACCGGGCGCAGCGTCATTATTTTAACTAATGGATACAGGTTTACGACCATTGCAATGCAGAATATGATTAGCATGTGCTCGAAGCATAACACGAGATCAATCACAGAATAATAGGCCGGTTCAATTCCAAAACTTTGAAATGCCTCCATCTCCTCTTCTCCAAATGGGATAGGATCATGGTGGAGCTTGTAGATGAGCGGAAAAGCTACCAGGAACCCCATCAGCACGCCAATAAATGCAATAAGAATCGATTCACGAAGTGTGATCATGAAAAGTTTGAAACGGTGCATGCCAATGGAGATAAGCACACCATACTCATATTTGCGCTCTGCCGTCATCATCATTATAGTGCCGAAGATGCCAAAGGAGATTATTACGTATAAGATTCCAATGAATATTTTGCCTCCAATTCTATCTGCCTGGATGGCTTCCAGAACTTCTGGAATCATTTCCTCATAATCTAAAACGCTAACAGCCTCGGCATACTGTAACCCCTGGAGCTTTGGCTTCACCTCAGTGTGAGCCACAATGTCATCAAGTTCGATGAGTATACTTGAAACGCGATCCTCAGTTGAGCAAAACTCTTGCGCCAGTTTGAGTGGCATGACCACTAACTTGTCTGAAAATTCAGGATTGCCAAAGTGCAGGATGCCGCCTACAGGGTAGATAGCCGCTGCTGTTTGTGCGTGGTATCCCTGGCCCAGCAATACCAGCGTGTCGCCAATGGTTATCCCGAAATACTCTGCCATGCCTTCGCCGATCATAATGGATTTATCGTCCATTCCGACAACTTCTCCATCGACCAGCTTATCATCAAGTTCCATTACATCTACCCTGGGATCCAGCCCGATGAGGATTGCACCCTTCCCAAGATTATCTGCGGTAATCCACGCGAATGATTCTATTCTTGGACATGCACGGTTGACATTGGCAATCGAGTTCATTTCTTTCAGAACATCCTGGTCCAGCGTCATGATGTTGTCGATGGATCGGTCTTCCCAGTACCCCTCTTTGTGAACCTGGAGATGGCCTGTTGAAATACTGACCATGTTGTCGATCATCATCTCATACATGCCCTCCTGAAAAGAACGCATGATAAGGGCAAAAAATACAGCGAAAAGAATGGAGCCAATCGTGATAAAGCTGCGCCGCTTATTCCTCCAGATGTTTCTCCAAGCGAGTTTAAAGTACATGTTTGTTCACTATGCTCACGTTATTCCATTGTGACACAACCGAATTACCACTGCATTACGGCGTGCAGAGCCAAATAACAAGCCAACATTCAAATTATCTTATTCGTTTCATATTTTGTGTGGTAAAGAAACTGTCTTCTATGGGCTTGTCAAACTCCATGGATTTATAGGTCATAATGGTCTTCTTCCCTTCCTCTTCTTCAGGTACCATTTCCATTCTCGCTGGGATCAACTTACCCCCAAGCATTTTCACTTCTGAAGCACTCATGGTGCTGATCAGGTATCCATCTTCATCATAAAATTCGGTGCGCATTTGCATATACTCTTCCTTGTCGACCCAGGTATGTATTTTACCCCAAACTACCGCGGCATCTGGTTTAGGGGTCATTTCTACCTTCCAGCACAATCTGCCTTTTATGGTTTCTTCCCCTGCAACTTCATGTGTGTAGTCATTCACAATAGATGATTCTTTCACGAGGTCGTCATTGGAAAAGTCAGTCCCCATCCACGACTGTCCCATCATTGATGGAGGCAGCTTCACGTTTCGCTCAATATTGGGAATCCAATTCCATATCTCTTTACCTCTTTTTAGAAATACTATTCCCTTTTCCTTGACAGGACTCGTAACTAATATCATGGCGAGCGTATTTCCTTTCGACCAACTTTTCATCGTCATCTCACGCGACCAGGAGGGACGTACTATTTTAATACTCATCTCCGTTACAGCGGTAGTGCCGCGAAGTTTGGCATCTGCTTTTCTTAGAATTTCCTTGCCATCCTGCGCTATGCAATTACCAGTTAGCAATATGGTAGTTAATACATAGGTACTTAGGATTTTATGCATTTTAGATAATGATTTAGGTATAATAGGAATAAGCCGGATTGTCAAAAGCCCAAAACTTTGTTTAGTAGGCCCTGATGTTTTTTCCTTCAACATAATTGATGTATGCCTGGTTTACAACTCTGTTTCCACCTGGGGTTGGGTAATCACCGGAGAAATACCAGTCTCCAAGGTGGTTGGGACATGCTTCATGTAACCCTTGCAATGACTGGTAAATGATCTCAACTTCTGCTCTCATCCCTTTCGGCGTGAGTATTTCGGCAATCTTGGCTGAAATCTGCTCAGGGGTAAAAGACCGGTAAATGTCCTTTACATGGTTTACTATCTGTTCCTTGGGAAGTCCTTGCTGTGCTATGGACTTATTGTAAACATCTTCTATTATATTTTCTTGCAGTGTGTCTTTCAGTAACTCAATCGCCGCCCTAAAGGCGATAAAATCACCGAGCTTGGCCATGTCGATTCCATAACAATCGGGATATCGTATCTGCGGTGCTGAAGAAACAACAATAATCTTTTTAGGTCCCAATCGGTCCAGAATACGCAATATGCTTTGCTCCAAAGTAGTGCCTCGAACTATGGAATCGTCGATTACTACAAGATTGTCTTCACCTTTATTGAGCGCCCCGTATGTTACATCGTAAATGTGATTGACCAAATCATCCCGGGCATCATCATTTGTAATAAAGGTCCTGAGCTTTGCATCTTTAATTGCAATTTTCTCCAGTCTTGGCTTCATCAACAGGATATTCTTTAGCCCCTCCTGGTCCTTCGCATCCTTCAGTTCAGCAATCTTTCGTTCCTTAACCTCGTTCAGATAATCGTTGATGCCTTCCACCATACCGTAATACGCTGTCTCGGCGGTGTTCGGGATAAAAGAGAATACCGTGTTTACGATATCATGATCGATGGATTTTAACACAGCGGGGCAGATGGATTTACCCAGGTTTTTGCGCTCCTGGTAGATGTCGATATCCGTTCCACGGGAAAAGTATATCCGCTCAAATGAGCAGGATTTTCTTTCCAGTGGTTCTGTGATCAAGGGCTCGGAAACCTTTCCGTTTTTCTTGATCACCAGTGCATGTCCGGGTTGAATTTCTTTTATTTCATTCCTGTCAACGTCAAAGGCGGTTTGAATCGCTGGCCTTTCGGAAGTAACTACTGCTACTTCATCATCATGATAGTAGTACACAGGCCTTATTCCAGAGGGGTCTCTCATTACAAAGGCATCGCCATGGCCCAGCATACCCGTTACCACATACCCTCCATCCCATTTTTTGCAGGACTCTTGCAAGATCTTGGAGATATTGATGTTCTCAGCGATGAGCTCTGATATTTGGTGGTTGTCACGGCCTTCAGCCCTGTACTCTTTGAACAGCTTAGAATTTTCTTCATCGAGAAAGTGTCCGATCTTTTCTAACATGGTTACCGTGTCCGACTTCTCCTTTGGATGCTGGCCGAGCTCTACCAGCTGTTCAAAAAGCTCATCAACATTGGTGAGGTTGAAGTTGCCGGCGAGTACGAGGTTTCGGGATTTCCAGTTGTTCTGCCTGAGGAATGGATGGCAATATTCTAAGTTGTTCTTGCCATATGTGCCGTACCTGAGGTGCCCAACCCAAAGCTCGCCGGTGAAAGCGAGATTTTCCTTCAGCCATTGCGCATCTTTTAACTTGTCGGGAGTATCCTGGGCTACTTCCGCAAATTTACTGTTGATGCGGTCAAAAATATCCTGAATGGGATTGGCAGCAATTGACCTGTATCTACTGATGTATCGCTTTCCCGCTGGCACATCGAGCTTGATGTTGGCTACTCCCGCGCCGTCCTGACCGCGGTTGTGCTGCTTCTCCATCAGGAGATACAATTTATTGAGCCCGTAACACGGCGTCCCGTATTTTTTTTGATAAAAATCGAGAGGTTTGAGTAAACGGATTAATGCAATCCCGCACTCGTGTTTGATCTGGTCACTCATTCTCTTTTAGTCTTCTATTAGACTAATGCCGCATGTGAACAGCAAAGTTACACATTATAGGGATAGGAGTTAGAAGGTAAATTGGAAGGAGATCTTAAGGCCGAACGGGTGAATCACACGAGGATACACACTTCGATACTGGTCGTTTGTATAGGTGATTCTCCAAACTGCATCCAGGCGAATAAAATTTAGAATGTTTTCTAATCCAACACCAGTTTCAATATACGGCCGGGATTCCAATGTGCTGAATGATTCAGAAATAACGTCCCCATTTTCATCAGTAACCTGCAAAGGGTTCCCATATTGATCTATTTGCACATTATTTCGTTCATCCAACTGCCCGTAAACCATGTTGCCCATCAATAATGTCCGAACTTTGAGTTTTTTTAGCAATGGGACCCTGTTTGTGAACAGCCCCTCAAAATGGTGCTCGTAAAATACAGATACCCAGGTGTCGCTTACAAATTCAAAGAAATTCATCAAATAAAAGGCATCGGGATCACTGACCACTGTTTCATTGCCCTTATGAACCTGGAGTAATGGATATGGCAACACATTGAATATCTTTCCTCCGGCTACTGCGTATCTCGAAGTGCCTAGAGCGCCCATGGGCAAATTTTGCACAACACTAAATTCGAGTTTCTGGTAGGCAAAATCGCTCTTTAGCAGTCCCTTGATTCCAAGTGTATATTTCAAAGTGTACACTGGAGGCGGCCTTTGCCCAGACGGTATGCGGATGCGATCCAGATGGGTATATACAATCCGTTCCCGGGCAGAGTATCGTGACTCGAGCGACACGGTACTGGTGGTAAACTCTGATTCTACCTCGCTATGATCTTTTGGATCAGGATAGTAACCAAAATCAAAGAAGGGTTTGAATTCCCGGTAGTGGAACATCACAATTTGATTGAAGCCATTAAAGAGCATACGTTCTCCCCAGATACGGTACTCATACGAGTTGTTGAGCCGGTTATATGGATTAAATCCGGCAGTGAATTTGAAGAGATTGTTCTTTGCGAAGAAGTCGTCGGTTACTGAGATCTGGTCAATGTCATCCCGATGTTGGATTCCTGCACGCGTCCAGGGTTTCCGTGTAAAGATGTATTCGACTTCAGTATTGTATTTATAACGAAAGTCCCTGGTGCCATATGCCAGATAACCTTTGAGGATCAAGTTGTGGCTGAAATTCTCATTGGTAGTAAAGCCAAGTCTGAAGCGATGCCCCTCTACTTCATTGAATTTATATAGGAAGATATAGGGCCCAACGTCAATTTTGCCCACTTCCTGGTATCCATAAACCACCAGCTCCACAATATCCACAAGTGATCGAATAGTGGGAATATTCTTTACTGAATCGATCATCATATAGACGTTTTTTTCTGCTGGAGTGAGCGTATCATGACGGTTTTCATCCCAGAATGCATCGTCTTTAATATAAGCGTCTTCCATCACGGTGATTCCTTCCTTATAGAATTCAGGATCCTTGGGGTCATTGACCACCATCTTCTTACAAGAGGAATAGAACTTTGAGATGAACCCTGGTTGCGATCCGACCTCAACGAGATCCACTAATGCCCTGGTTTTGGTGGCCATCCACGGCCCTGCACTGGTAGGTTCAAATTCTTGCTGGACCTTCACTTTTTCGATCCAGTTGAGATTGGCCTGCTTCCCAATTTCGACATCCAATTGAACTAGCGCAAAAGTAGAATCTTCAATCCACATCTTTCCCCTAAAAGCCAGGTCCAACGGCCGTTTGGGTTCAATCACCATTTCGTAACACGTCCTTCCCCTAATCTCTACGCTGTCCATTAAGTAGTATCTGTAGTATGCTTTGCCGTTTTTAGCGATAGGGGATATGAAGTTCTTCCCCAATATTGGAATCCATGCGTCGTAAAAGTTGAACACCTGAAACGAACTGCCCATCAGCTGGTTGATCCACGTGTGGTCATCAACCCCTACACCCGTTATTTTGGAAGCGATGATGTCTTCTTTTTGATCTTCAGGGTGGCGTCTGTAGTAGTAATTTGAAAAAGTTTCAGAAACGAAAACTGGGAGTACCGCCTTCCCGTCTTCTCCCGCCATGGCCTGTAGACTGTCAAACATATTGGAAATGGGTTTGAACATTTTCCGCTGTTTAAATTTTTCTGAGAGGTTGTCGATACTTACCTGAATCCTTGTGAAATTTTCAAACTGATAAGCAACGAGGCTTTCAGGAGTGTTAACAGCACGGTATTGATTGACCTTTCGCAATATTCTAAAAGCTGGATTCTCTCCCGGCAAAATCACGATCTCCTGAAGTTGCTGAACTGAACTGGTAAGTTGAAAATTGACCAACTGTTCAACCCCTTTTTTAACGGGTTTCGTTCTGGGATTGTACCCCATGCATGAAACGGAAATGGAATCCATATTTTGTGTCGTTCTCAACTCATAATACCCATCGAAGTCAGAAGTCACTCCGATCGTTGTGCCCTTAAAAAAGATATTGACGAAAGGCAATGCGTCGTTGGACTCCGCATCAGTGATTTTGCCCTTTATAACAGTTACCTGGGCAAATGTTGTTATGGAAAAGAGCACCAAAAGTGCTGCTACCATCATCAAACCTACTCTGCTGATGCCCATTCGATCGTTCTATTGCCCTTGTGCATTTGTTTAATGCACTCAAAACTTCATTGAACAAAGTTCAATAATTATAACAACGCATACAAACCCTATAATGTTCCTGATCTGTTATTATAATATCCTTGCATATATTTTATCTTTGGCGCGGTGTTTTGGAAATTACCCGATGGCGTTAAAAAGCAAAGCTGCAGCATTTAAAGAGTGTTTCGATAAACTAGCGAAAAAGCGTGTTGATTATCGAAAGCGCAGGACCTACTATTGGACCGATATCGCCAAGTACATCGATTATTTTATCCATAACGATCAATCCGTATTGGAAATAGGGGCAGGGGCAGGAGAACTCCTTAATCAGGTTAAAGGGCGTCGAAAACTGGGTATCGACTTCAGCGAGGGTATGGTCACCGCTGCCCGCGAGCAATTTCCAGATATCCAGTTTGAAGTAATGGACGCCGAAGCTTTGGAGATTGAAGAGAAGTTCGATGTCATCATTTTATCCAATCTTATCGGTTACATTACCGATATCCAGAGCCTGTTTGATCAGTTGCGCAAGATTTCTCACCCCAAAACAAAGATCATGGTTACCTATTATAACTATCTATGGGAGCCCCTGATCAAGATGGCAGAGTTAATGGGGCTGAAATTTAAAACGCCTGCCCAAAATTGGCTATCTCAGGTAGATATCAATAACCTGCTCTATTTGGGTGGATTTGATGTGTACAGGACTACAAAGCGAATGCTTATTCCCATCAATGTCCCGATTGTCTCACACTTAATGAACAGGTATGTAGCAAAGTTCCCGTTTTTCCGATTGTTCGCGTTGAATACTTTCAGCTTCGCCATGCCACTTCCTGTATCCGGGGATAAAGAAGTAGATGAAAAATACTCGGTGTCAATTGTGGTTCCGGCGATGAATGAAAGCGGCAATATAGAGGATGCTATTTTGCGAACTCCACAATTTGGGAGATGGGTAGAATTGATTTTTATCGAGGGTGGCTCTAAAGACGGCACCTGGGAGAAGATTCAGGAAATTGCTGAAAAGTACAAAGACAGCCATCGGATCAAGATCGGACAACAATCAGGCAAGGGTAAAGGCGATGCAGTGAGAATGGGTTTTGATATGGCTGAAGGAGATATATTGATGATTTTGGATGCGGACTTAACCGTTCCACCAGAAGATCTTCCAAAGTTCTATTATGCGTTATCATCTGGCAAAGGTGAGTTTATCAATGGCTCCCGATTGGTGTATACGATGGAGAAACTAGCCATGCGCTTTCTCAATGTATTAGGCAATAAGTTTTTTAGTAGCCTGTTCACCTGGTTGCTGGACCAACCATTTAAGGATACTCTTTGCGGCACAAAAGTGCTGCTTAGAACAGATTATGAGATCATCAAAAGAAATAGAGTTTACTTCGGGGATTTTGATCCTTTCGGGGATTATGACCTTATCTTTGGCGCTCATAAATTGAATCTTAAGATAACGGAATTACCCATTCGCTATCAGGAAAGGACCTATGGAACTACCAATATATCCAGGTTTAAGCACGGTTTTCTCCTGTTGAAGATGTGCCTTTTTGCTGCGCGCAAGATCAAGTTCAGATAAGCCAGGTTTTTTGTGTGTGCACATTTTCCCAGTTTGCACAATATATTTGAGTTAAAAGACTGAAGCCTAGTTGACTTCTTTATGGTCCTGGTCTAAGTACTCAGCCAGCATTTGCTTTGCTAAAGGAAGTAATGTCTCGTTAACCGGAATTGGCATGTCTGTTTTCACCGCATAGGTTGCGGGATTGGGCAGTTCAGCGTTGCGTCTAACTAAGCTCCTTTTTATCAAGACATCCGTACTAGAGATACTGGATTTATAGGAGCCAACAAACACTGTATTTACATTTTTAAAATGGGCGTCGGGATTGTCAAAGATTGTGACATTGTACCTATAAGCCATCGTGCAATTATCTCCAACATTCAAGAGCAGCAAATAGCCCTCGTCATTGTAGAGTGGGGCGATTCCAATTGATTCAATGTATAGTTGTTCTTTATAAAAGTCATTTATAGTCTTACCATCTTCCAGGCAAGTGAACATTAGCGGAATTGCGTATGCGATTATTTCCTGAATGGCACCCATGGTAGGAGTGTCTTCAACCAAATCAGAATATTTGGCTTCCATCTTCTGCCAGTCCAGACCGCTCATTGCTTTTGGAAATTGAGCTTGAATTCCCTGTTTCACTTCTTCAAGCTCTTTCAAAAGGCGGTAATGGACTGCGAGGTCGGCGAGGTGTGGATACAACAAGGATTGATCGAATTTTTGGTTCACCTTTTTCAAATATCCCAACAGCACGTAGCGTTTGTACTCGTGGTCGAGATTGGTTTCTGTTATCCAATTCTTGCTCAGCATACTTACAATGGAATAATCCTTGTTATAAATCAAACGATTTATCGAGCAATTTGTTTCTAATTTGATCTTATTTATTAACAGTTCACTGTGTACTTATATATTGAATAGTATATTTCGCTTCAATTTTAATCCATTAATTTAGCACTATGGTAAAATCGTCATTGATATCTGGTATAGCGGCTATTTTGTTGAGTTCGCTCATTTTCTCATGTGTTTCGCCTCGCATTTTGGACGATTTAAAGAAGAAAAATGAAAGGTGTGAGACAGAAAATGCCAAGTTGAAGAAGCAAAACGAGGAGCTTGCCAGTAAGAATAACGAGATGATTGTAGAGCTTGAAGATCTTCGCGCCAAAATGAAAGGCCTGGTGCGCGATACGACTATTCTGGGCTCTTCCCTTTCCAAATTGATCAAGAACTACAATCAAGTGAATGATCTATATGAACTATTGCTTCAGAAGAACAAGGAGCTGCTGGCCGGCAATGTGACCCAAACAGGCAATTTAATGACGAAATTACAGATGACAGAAGAAGACCTTCAGAAAAAAGAGGATGAATTGCGATTACTTGAGCGGCAGTTAAATAAAAAGAGAAGTGATTTGGATCAAACGCTGGCTCAGCTTCAGGAAAGAGAAGCAAAAGTCAATGAATTAGAGCAAATAATCGCAGACCAAGACAAGGCAGTTACAGATCTTAAGAACCGCGTAGCTGCCGCGTTAAAAGGTTTTGAAGGGAAAGGGCTTTCCATCGAGGAGAAAAACGGGAAAGTCTATGTGTCAATGGAGGCGAAGTTGCTTTTCGCTTCGGGAAGCATCAAGGTTGATTCAAAAGGAAAATCTGCATTGGTCAAATTGGCCAAAGTTCTGGAGCAAAGCACTGATGTGAATGTTTTGGTAGAAGGCCATACGGATAGCGACAAGTATCAGGGCGGAGGTGACATAAAGGACAATTGGGATTTGAGTGTGTTGAGGGCAACGGCGGTGGTGAAAATCATGAAGGAAAGCAGTAAGATTGACCCGGTGCGGCTTACAGCAGCGGGCAGAGGCCCTTATTTCCCGGTAGATACTGGAACTTCGAAAGCTGCAAAGGCGAAAAACAGACGGATAGAAGTCATTCTTACGCCTGATCTTGACGCGCTTTACAAACTCCTTGAGTCACACTAAACTATCCTGAGTTTGAGTAATAGCCCCGTTCCCTGATTATCTGAGCAACTTTATCTGGTAGCCAAAGATCAAATTCCTCTTTCCTTATTTGATCTCTTAGCATCGATGCCGAAATCTCCAGCAATTGAGAATCGATCAAACTTACTGAAGGATGCGCTGCAAACTGGCCGGAACTAGCACCGCTTCTTGGATATACGTATATCTTATACTGATCCAGGATTTCTGTGTAGTCTTTCCAAAGGTGGAACTTTTCCAAATTGTCACTACCCATGATGATGATGAACTCATCATCGGGATTGGTGTTGCGCAGGTTCCTCAGGGTGTCTATGGTAAATGAAGGTATGGGCAATCCCAATTCAACTTCGCAGCACTTGATCAACTCATTCTCACCTATGGCCGCATGAACCAATTCCAATCGCTTTTTTACATCCAATAACTCTTCATCCTCCTTCAAAGGGTTTTTTGGTGATACAACTAGCCAAATTTCCTGCAAATCACTGTTGTCAAGAAAATACGAGGCAATTTTTAGGTGTCCTCTGTGAATGGGGTTGAATGAACCGAAAAAGAGTCCGATCTTCATGTTACGCGTCTTCGCTCAAGAAATCAGCAACAAGTTTTTCCGCTTTAATGAAAGCATTCTGCAGGTCGTCGTTTACCAGCACCGTGTCAAATTGATCCGCTACAGTAAGTTCCTTTTCAGCTTTTACCAATCGGTCTCGCATGGCCTTCTGAGTTTCGGTAGACCTGTGCTCCAATCGCTGCCTCAGGTGATCCAGCGAGGGGGGCATCACAAACACTGAAAGAGCCTGGTCGCCATAGTGTTTCTTGATGTTCAGTCCTCCAACTACGTCCACATCAAAGATTACATTCATCCCCTGTGCAAGCAGCTCGTTCAATTCACTCTTTAACGTTCCATAGAATTGATCGGGATATACCTCTTCCCATTCTATGAATTCATCATTCTGAATCTTCTCCTTGAATTTGGCGATCCCTAGAAAATGATAATCAGCTCCATCTACTTCGTTTCCTCTTCTATCCCTGCTACAGGCTGAAGTTGAAAACCCCAGATTGAAGTCCTGCTCTAATAGATGGTGTACGATAGTTGTTTTACCGGCACCTGAAGGGGCTGAAAATATGACAAGCTTACCGGGCATTTGTTTCAATACTTAATGCTGACACCTATAGAACATTAAAGAGTTGTTCCTTGATCTTTTCGAGCTCATCCTTTGCCCCCACAATCAGCCTTTGGATGTCTGCATCGTTGGCTTTTGAGCCTATTGTGTTGATCTCCCGCCCAATTTCCTGAGCAATGAACCCTAGCTTTTTACCTGCTCCATGTTGTGACCGAACAGTTTTTTTAAAATAAGCGCAATGGGCCATCAATCTCACCTTCTCCTCTGTGAGGTCCAGTTTTTCTATATAATAAATGAACTCTTGCTCAAACCGGTTCCTGTCCAAAGTGCCTTCCTTGCTCACCAATTTGAACTGTTTGGTGAATTTCGACCTGATCTTTAACAGGCGTTTTCTGTCATATGGTTCGATCATCTTTACAGTCCTTTGAATTGCTCCGATTCTCTTCATGACGTCTTTTTCTATAACAGCTCCCTCTTGTTTTCTGAACTTGAGCAGAGCTGCCAGGGCCTTTTTCAGTGCCATGTTGACTTTCATTTCGTCCTTTGCGCTGAGCTTCACAGGCCCCTCTTTGACGAAGATATCAGGAAGTCTTAGCAGCTGGCCTATTTCAATCTCGCCCTCTATGCCCAAACCTTTAGCCAATTTATTCAGATCCTTGTGGTATTTCTTGATCAGTGGATAGTTGAGTTCATGGCCATTCGATGATGGTTCATTTTCGAAAGAAAGCCTGCAATCAACTTTCCCTCTCCCCAATGATCTTGTAATTGCTTTTCTAAGTGTTGGTTCCATTCCCCGTAGATAGTTGGGTATCTGGAAACTCAAATCTATACTCTTGCTATTCACTGAACGAAGTTCGAGATGTAACGTTCCTCTTTTCAGTGACGTTTCCGCCTCTCCATATCCTGTCATTGAGTAGATCATGTCACCAAATTTAGACTACAAAAGTAGGCATAAAGCATCTTATTGTGAATCGGCCCTGGGTTTCGTCTTTTGAGTGCTCACTAAATACACACCTGTAAAGATAAGTACCGCAGCACCTGTTTTTACCCAGGTAAGATGGTCCTTTTCGAAATACAATGCGATCATAGCCGCCAGAAACGGCTGTAAATAGATGTAATAGCTGACTATGGCAGGGCTTAACTGCTTTAGCGCAGATACATTTAGCAGATATGCGAAAAAGGTCGTGAAAACCACTACAAATGACACCGCTGCCCAGATAGAAGGAGTAAAGGCACTCCATTCCACTTCCATGAGCTCTTCCAGGCCAAATGGAATCACAATGACCAATCCGAAGGTAAATATCCATGCAACTATGGTAATGGGGTGGTATTTAGCCATCAACGGTTTTACGATGACCAGGTAAAGAGCATAGGATGTTGCATTGATAAATACCAGCAGATCACCCCTGAAAGTATCCGAAGAGAAAGAAAATCCTGAACCGGCTGTGATCAGTAAGATCGCGCCGCTCAATCCTATCAAAAGACCGATCGTTCTTTGCGCCGTAATGGCTTCTTTGAGGATCCAGATGGAGAAGAGCATGACCACTACCGGGTTACTGGTCATGATGATAGCTGCATTAATTGGCGTTGTAATGCTCAGCCCCTTAAAGAAGAGCAGCTGGTTGATCGCTACACCAAACAAGCCACAAGCCGCCAATCTCAGAAAATCTGACCTGGCTACTCGCTCCCTGATCATGGTACTCCAAATCAGCCAAAACAACAGTACAGCACCAATTACCCGAATAAGGATGAACCCAAATGGTGCAATATATTCTGGCATTGCTTCTTTGGCCACGGTGTAGTTCGCCCCATAAATGAGGTTGGCGGCAAATAATGCCAAATGGGCTAGAAACTTTTTGTTCATCTGCAAAGACGCGACTTTTCTGATAGAAGTAAGGTGGTAACTCGTCGAATTAATTTTGAACCCATTAAATAATAAAATAAATTCACGCTCCCCTACCAATAGGCAGGAGTACACCTGATAGGAATTTAATTTTTGGTTGTTGCTATCAAAAGTAATATTACTAAGTTGATTTTTCTATAAAGCAATGGACAGGGAAAAGCTTCTGCAATTATTTCGGCCTTCCAGGATCATTCTGCCAATTAGTATTGGAATTGTTGCATGGACCTTAATAGGTTACCGGAGCCTTGATGTTAATCAGTTGCTCTCCATAGATTGGACTTGGTATGCTGGTCTTTGGCTACTGATGGCCCTTCTGATGATGGTCATACGGGATCTTGCTTATATGTACAGAATAAAAGTGTTGACAAGCGATGCACTTACCTGGAAGCAGAGCTTTCAGGTGATCATGCTTTGGGAATTTGCCTCTGCTATAACACCATCTATCGTTGGTGGCTCAGCAGTAGCCGTTTATATAGTACATAAAGAACTAAACAATGTAGGAAAAAGCACCGCAATTGTAATGGCTTCGTCCCTCCTTGATGAGCTTTTCTATGTGCTTATGGTACCGATATTGTACCTTTTCATAAGTCAGGATGAGCTGTTTTCAATCCAGCAAGATTCGGCGTTACAGGCAATAACTCACGATTATGGTCTCTATTTATTTGGCTTTGGATACCTCTTTATCGTAACCTATTCTGTAATTATACTGTATGCCCTTTTCTATAACCCACGCGTTATCAAGTGGACCTTTATCAAGGTGTTTTCTCTTCCGTTTTTTCGAAAATGGAGAACGGCAGCAGCCAAGGCCGGTGATGATTTAATAATCGCGTCCAAGGAGATAAAAGGCAAGAAAAAGCGATTTTGGGCGAAAGCTGGAATTGCCACTTTTGTAAGTTGGACGGCGAGATTCTGGGTGGTAAATTTCTTGATCTTAGTACCTCTGGGTGTTGGCATACCATTTTCCGATCATCTACTGATATACGGACGACAATTATTGATGTGGGTTATCATGCTTGTAAGTCCTACACCCGGTAGTGCCGGTTTTGCGGAACCGGCTTTCATCATATTTCTAGGCGAATTCACTCAAGATGGACTGATCGCACTTTTGGCCATTATGTGGAGGTTAATTAGCTACGTGCCATACCTCTTCATTGGCCTTGTTGTATTATCGCCTTGGATCAAGCGAGTTTATCCTAAAGACAAGCCGACTGGTTAACAGGGTGTTTGAGCATACATATTCTTATAAATTCAACCCTGCTTCAAACAAAATATTAATACATTTGCTTTGATGAAGTTCGCCACAAAAGCAGTACATGGAGGATTAAAACCAGATGAGTCTACAGGGGCGATCATGACCCCTATCTATCAAACGTCTACATACGTACAGAAAGCCCCAGGCGAACATAATGGCTACGAATATTCCAGAACTCTCAATCCAACCAGAGAGGCTTTACAGCTCAATATTGCTTCCATAGAAAACGGCAAGCATGGCCTCTGCTTTTCAAGTGGTATGGGTGCTATTGATGCTGTTATTAAACTCCTCTCACCTGGGGATGAAATTGTGGCGAACAACGATGTCTACGGAGGTACCTATCGCATCATGACAAAGGTCTTTGAAGACTATGGTATTAAACCTCATTTTGTCGATATGCAGAATGCGCGTTCTGTAGAAGAACATGTCAACGACAAAACTCGGTTGGTATGGTTAGAAACACCTTCTAACCCCTTACTCAACATTACCGACATTAAGGAATTAGCAGCCATTACACAAGCCAACGGAATATTGCTGGGTGTTGACAATACATTTGCCTCACCGTATTTGCAGAATCCCCTGGACCTTGGTGCTGATATCGTAATGCATTCTGTTACGAAATATTTGGGTGGACATTCAGACGTAGTCCTGGGTGCATTAGTCTGCAATGATGACCAATTGGAAGAGCGGCTATCCTTTATTCAGAATACTTGTGGTGCGGTACCAGGACCTCAGGATTGTTTCCTGGTTCTACGAGGCATTAAAACGCTGCATTTAAGGATGCAAAGGCACAGTGATAATGGCAGGTTACTCGCAGATTTCCTGGACGGTCACGAAAAAGTGGACCACGTTTATTGGCCAGGATTGGAAAACCATGCAAATCACAGTATTGCAAAAGATCAGATGAGGGATTTTGGAGGTATGCTTTCGTTTACTTTAAAGGACAATTCTCTGGAGGCAGCACATGCAGTGATTTCGAATACAAGGATATTTAAGTTAGCGGAGTCGCTGGGCGGGGTAGAATCCCTGATTGGCCACCCTGCGTCAATGACACATGCCGCGATTCCTAGGGAGGAGAGGGATAAAACAGGTATTGTTGAGGGCTTGATAAGACTGAGTGTTGGCATTGAAGACGGAGAGGATCTCATAGAGGATATGAAACAAGCAATAGGGTAATTAGCACATATGACACAGCATAGATTTACAGTAATTGGTTTGGGGTTATTCGGAACTGAAATTGCGAAAGAGTTGGCTAAAAGAGGTGCCGAAGTTATTGCAATCGATTCCCGTGATGAAAAGATTAAATATATTCAGGATGATGTAGCGTATGCGGTGAGCTTGGATGCAACTGACATAAAGGCCCTCCAATCTCAAAATGTGCAGGATTCTGACGCCGTGGTTGTAGCAATTGGTGAAAATTTTGAATCTACACTTCTTTGTACGGTGCATTTAATGGAGCTGAAGGTGAAGAAGATTATTGCCAGGGCCCGTGGTCCATTGCAACGGATGATATTGAAGAAATTGGGAGTACAGGAAATTCTGTCTCCTGAGACTGAGGTGAGCACCGCCGTTGCCGAGCGGCTCATCCATCCAAGTATCGGCTCCTTTTTGCAGCTGCCAGATGAATATGAGATCGCTGAAGTGAAAACACCTCGCGGAATCGCAAACCGCACCCTTGAAGATATTGGTTTACGCGATAAGTATAAACTCAACATAATTACCGTGGAACGTGAAGCGGAAGTCACCAAAGATGGTGAAACAGTTAAGGAGAAGCATATAATGGGCATCCCCCGCTCTACTACGGTGCTATACGAAACGGATACAATCATCGTTTTCGGCCGTACCAAGGACCTTAAAAAGTTCATTGAGATCAACCAATAGAGGATCTGCCAAAACGCACAGATACTGACCTCAATGGTGGCGGTTCTCATATCAAATCACCATTGCTGAGCTGCAAATTCATTGGTCTTTTTAACCAGCCTATCCGTCTAATAAATAGGGCCTTAAACACGATTTTTCGTAACTTGCACTCACTGATTAGATAATAAAACGTTGCATCATGAGGATTAGAGTGGTTTTGAGCACATTATTTATTTGTCTGTTATCTGGTATTTTGGGTTTTGTCCCTCAATCTGCACAGTCACAAATAGTCAGTCCATGCGGAATTACCGCAGCAACCGAAAAATTAAATGCTGCGCACCCTGAATTAGTCAGCCAGAGGCAAAAGGCGAATGCCTACCTGGAAGCAGAGACGCAGGCGAAAATGGCTGATCAGAACACACAGCAGGACGCATGTAATCAAGTGTTCGTGATTCCGGTCGTCTTTCATATTATTCATGAAAACGGAGCAGAAAATATCAGTGATCAAACCGTTTTTGACGCTATCAGGATCCTTAACGAAGATTACAGGTTGTGGAATGCGGACACGGCGGATGTAATAGCGGACTTCAAACCGATCATGGGGGATGCTATGATTGACTTCCGTTTGGCTCAAATTGATCCTTTCGGCAGTCCAACCAATGGTATTGATAGGATTCAATCGCCTGAAACGAATGAAGGGGATGATGACTCTAAGCTCAATCCCTGGCCTCGCAGTAAGTACTTGAATATTTGGACGGTCAAGGCGTCGCCGAGCGGGGCTGCCGCTTATGCATATCTTCCTTCTTCCGTCTCATCTGGTTTTGACGCTTCTATTGATGGAATTATTGCCAGGTACACTTATATTGGTGAAGGAGAAAGAACACTTACGCATGAAGTTGGTCATTGGATGAACTTGCTCCACGTGTGGGGATCAGGCAATGATGCTGGACTGTCCACGAATTGTGCTTTCGATGATAATGTTGGGGATACCCCTTATTGCATTGGTACGTCAGGGGGATGTAATACAGCTTATACCACATGCGGCTCTCTTGACAATGTGCAAAATTACATGGACTACGCCTCCTGTGAAATGATGTTCACCGAAGGCCAGGTTTCCAGGATGCGCGTTGCACTCACTTCATCAACCGCACAAAGGAATTTATTGTCAATGCCATCCAATTTGATCGCTGCGGGTGTGTATGAAGGAGCCGTTCAGTTTTCTGCTAGTTTGACGCAGGTATGTGCAGGGGCCGAAGTGCTGTTCACCGACGCTTCTTACAATGGCATTTGCCAGTGGGAATGGGCCTTTGAGGGGGGAACACCAGCTACTTCAGATTTGCGTACCCCTACCGTAGTTTATGATTATCCCGGGACCTATGATGTGACGCTGACGGTGTCTAATGACACAGGGACCGCTACAATTACCCTGCAAGATTACATGGAGGTTATTGGGGCAGAGACTTTGCCTTATTCGGAAGACTATACCGGTGGCTCAGATTGGCCTGTTTCGGGAATAGGCGGGCCAACATGGGAGTATACCAGTTTCACTTATGAAGGGGCTCCGGGATGTATGGCAATCTATAATTATGGGCAGGGATCGTCCGGTGAGATGGATGAGATGTTAAGTCCACCAATTGATTTGTCAATATTGCAATCAGGCCAAATTACCTTTGAGGTGGCTTATGCTCAGATAGATCTTGGGACCAATGACCTGTTGAGGGTGCATACTTCCGGTGATTGCGGAACTACCTGGAATTCCAGCTGGATCAGCGGGGGGGTGAGTTTGGCAAGTCCAAATGGACAATTAACCTCAAATTTTGTCCCTGTTGATGTGAATGACTGGAAGTCAGTAACCGTTAATCTTACGCCCCAGGTTATGACGCCTGATTTTCGTTTCAAGTTCGAGTTTACTTCTGATGCGGGCAACAATGTATTTATTGATAATATCAAAATTGTGGGTACATATAACAGCACGCCACTATTGGTTTCACCGGTTAATTTTGCAGAGAACGAGCCTATGACGGTCACCATGGATTGGAACGCTATAGACAACGTGGATTATTATGATTATCGAATTGATACCGTTCACACTTTGGATTCTCCGTACCTCATTTCTGGCACCTCTAATTATATCAACAATAGTGACAATGGAACAGACACTGAGTATTTGATGACGGGCCTTGACAGTGGAATGGTGATTTTTTGGAGTGTGCGAACACGAACAAACACCGACACTTCTAACTGGAGTGCAATATGGAGGTACACGACGGTTCCTTCTGTATTCGACGGTATTGAAATGATAAACGCATCGGTAGCAGGGTTGGTGGTGTTCCCAAATCCATCGGACGGAAATGTGACTGTTGGTTTTGATTTAGATAGGAATTACGAGCACATCACATTGCAAATATTTGATGTATTGGGAAGAGAGATTCAAATACATTCCCCTTCTTCTGAACCCCTTTCTGCTGGACATCACGAGCTGAAGGTAAACACGATACGGCATGGGGGCGTGTATTACTTACGACTCAACATTGACGAATCATCCTTCTTTAGCAGATTCACAATCGCGAAATAAATGACGGTTAAAATTATTCCACTGTTTATTGGCTTGGTACTATCAGGTGGTGTATCACAAGTGTCGGCACAATCAGACCACTATTGTGGTACAGATCCACTGCATCAGGAATTGCTGGATACTGACCCGAACTACGTAGCTGAGCGCAAACAACTTGATGCATTCACCAAAGTTTACACCCAACAAAATGCGGGTAAGAAAGGAACTGTATACGTCATACCTGTGGTATTCCACATCATACACAATTTCGGATCGGAGAATGTCAATAAGCAGCGCATCCTGGATGGTTTGAGAATCATCAATGAGGATTTCCGAAAAACGAATCCTGATACAAATCAGATAGTGAGCGCATTCAAGGGCATAGCAGCAGACTCAGAAATTGATTTTCGTTTGGCTCAAAAGGATCCTGATGGGAATTGCACTGATGGAATCACGCGAACTGTGTCGATACAGACTATGAGTGCTGGCAACGGCGTAAAAAGTTTGGTTAGATGGCCAAATGAAAGGTATCTCAATGTTTGGCTGGTAAATACCATAGCTAGCGGTGCGGGTGGTTATGCCTACTATCCTGGAGCATCCCCCGCGATTGATGGAATCGTCCTTCGGGCTGGCCAGTTTGGGCCTGGATATCGTTCCCTTACTCACGAAATTGGACACTATCTGAACTTACCTCATACCTGGGGAAGTACTAATGACCCTGAACTTGCAAGCAATTGCAACACGGATGATGGGGTGGGAGATACTCCAAATACAATTGGCAATACATCCTGTCCGCTTACGGGTGTGACATGCAACTCACTTGACAATGTGCAAAACTACATGGAATATGCATTCTGTGATCGAATGTTCACTGAGGGGCAAAAGACAAGGATGCGTGCTGCATTGAATTCATCAGCAAGTAATAGAAACAATCTTTGGACGGCATCTAACCTGGCCCTCACAGGTACGGACGGGCCAGATAATTTGTGCAATGTGGATTTTTCCGTTGACCGGCAGGTAATATGTGTAGGCTCCACCATCGATTTTCAGGATGAGTCGTACAATGGGCAGTCGGACTGGAGCTGGGGTTTCCCCGGTGGAACGCCGAATTCATCCGGAGATCCTGATCCGAGCATTACATACAATACACCCGGTGTTTACAATGTGAGTTTGAGTGTTACCAATGGTACAGATGTAATTGTGGAGACAAAGCAATCGCATATAGTGGTGCAGTCTGAAGGTGACGCGATGCCACTATTTGAGAGTTTTGAAGACTTTGATTTTGCAGATGAGTTGTATTGGGAAGTGGTGAATGGAGACAATGGCAATACCTGGGAGCCAGTGGGATACGCAGGCTATTCGGGTAGTTCGTCCATGAAAATGGATAATTATAGTGGAAACGAAGATGCGCGTAGTGATTATTTGATAAGTCCTGGTCTTGACTTAAGTGACATGCAAACAGCCAATATTACCTTTAGGGTAGCATTTGCCCAGAAGATAGATACCACCAAAGATGCACTGAGGGTTTACATTTCTTCGGATTGTGGTGCGACCTGGGCACTGCGGTATGTTGAGAGCAGTTCTTCGCTCGCTACTGTTTCTACCACCAACTCTTCATATACACCAGCTGGTAGCAACGAGTGGCAGTTGCATGTGGTTAGCCTTGATCAAACCTATTATGTAGATGGGTTTAAGTTCAAGATTGAATTTTTAAATAAAGGAGGCAACAACCTATACCTTGATGATATTAACATCTCTGGGACTTCGGGTTCAATCCCTATGTTGGTATCTCCATATAATGGAATGATCGACCTAAGTGTTGACTTGATGGTTGATTGGGATGCTGTTGATGGTGTCGATGCCTATGAGTACCAAATTGATACGCAATCTGACTTTACATCGACGGGTTTGATTACAGGCACCTATAATTTTATCTCAAATGTTGATAATGGCACAGACACGGAGCATTCTCTCACGAACCTAACTGGAAATACCACGTACTACTGGCGGGTTAGAACAATTGACAATTCAGTTAATTCAGCGTGGAGCGCAACCTGGAACTTCACCACGACCACTACAATTGGGTTGAACAACAATTACCTCGCGGGGTTCGACTTTGATCTGTATCCCAATCCCTCAGGCGGAGAAACCACTTTACTTTTCAATCTATCCACTAAGGAAGAGGTTGGCATCATTGTAGTTGACATGATGGGGCGGGAGGCCTGCTCTGTATACAATGGCGTGTTGGCTGCGGGTGAACAAACACAAAAAATCCCGGGAGCAGCAACTCCAGGGATATATTTTGTAAAGATTGTGGTTGGTAACCGTCTCTTTGTAAAGAAGCTCGTGGTTAAGAGTCTAGACTAGTCCTTAAATCCAACTAATAGAGCAACACACCCTGATTGAACAAGGGTGCCTGGCAAATTAGCGCTGGCATGTTTGCCAGGCTTGGGTACTGCAACCAGAATGATTATTTGCTGCGTAGCGTTCACATTAAAGTCCCAATTTTTGGCGTCGGCCTGCTCCTTACTATCAAAAATGATTTCCCTATCCATGTCCATCATCTTGAAACCGATTTTCCTTAGGCTTGCCTGAGCACAGACCATAACCCGGTACTGCTGACCTGCATGAAAGGTCATTACCAGCTCCGCTGACTCTCCTTCCATCAGTGTTGTACTATTGAGCTGACCATTGTGAACAAAGGGTTTGAGTTCAGGTAAACATTTACGCTTTGCGAATCCCTTACACTGTGCCTGGCTAGCAATAGGAGCGGCCAATGCAAACATTAATAATATTACGGGAATGAGTTTGTTGTTCTTAATAATCATAGCTCTGTCTATTTAACAATTTTCGTCCGTATACCATCGATTCTCTCTGAAATCACAGCTAGCTGTGCATCGCTGATATTGATTGTGCTAGTTGTATTTAGCGTCGTCACCTTCGCCTCTTTATCCACCGTTGGTGCCTGCCTGTTGTAAATTATCTCTACAGGGTCAAATGCCTCTTTAAGAGCATACAAGTCAGCTACCACCTCTACTACTTCAGGATCTTTATAACTGCTCAGCATAGCAATTAGGTTATCCAGCGTCAATTTTTGCTCTCCAATTCTCGCTATGATATCAGTATTGCTTTTTGTTTTTTCTGCTAGCTTGCAGGAGACATACATTCCTTCAAGCCATCCACCTGCGATCACAAGACCTGATATACTTGACTGCTTATTTTCCTTCAGGTATGCATCAGTCTCCCAATAAGAGTCTGATATAATTGCGACCAGAGAATCCTTATTGTCAAGGTTGTTCTGAATCCTGGCAAGTGTGCTCTCGCCAAATGCAGATGTTATCCCAAGCTCGTCAGCTAGTTTTCTAGCAGCTGCAAAGTAATGCATCGTTTCCTGCGTCTGCTCGAAGATACTGGCATAACTTAGATCGGCACCGTAAACACCCAGGTTGAGCGCCATACTAGTCTGCGTTACATATTTTGACATGTTCTCCGTAGAGTTCAGTACGCTCTTATCAAATTTAGCTCCGGCTTTTTTGATAATTGAAGTTAACTCTAGTGGAGAAGGAATGGTGTAAAATACCTTTCTGTTAACCTCTTCGCCCATGTTTATTGGCTCATCTGCAGGTGTATTGGTCTCTTCTGTACTCTCTCCAGTTATTTCCGGGCTCCCGTCAGGCGTACAGGCTCCCAGGTAAAACAAAAACCCAGCGGCCACCGCTATTTTTCCGAAGTTCTTGCTGATCTCATTCATGTTTCGTATCATCTAACTAATTTTTATCAGTAATAGGTTGATCTTATTTATGCCCAAATATAGAAAAAATGTGCTTAGACAAAGAATTTCTTAAACGATGAGATATCCTGTAGTGATGATTAGTTACTTAGTGCCACTGTGGATGCGTGCAATGAATCAATTTGGCACATCCACGCCAACTAATGTGCTTCCAGCCAGTTCTCTCCTTCCCCTATCTCAACAACTATTGGAACCTGCATTTTGATGGCATTCTTCATGTGTTCTTGAACTAACGGCCGAAGTTCATCTAGTTCTGCCTTCAAGGCATCGAAGATTAATTCATCATGTACCTGAAGCAGCATCTTTGATTGCATTTTTGCCTTTTTCATTTCACGCTGTATGTTAATCATGGCTATTTTGATCATATCCGCAGCGGATCCCTGGATAGGGGCATTGATAGCATTCCTTTCAGCATGGCCACGTACAATGGCGTTACTGGAATTGATATCTCTCAGATAACGTCTCCTACCCATAATAGTTTCTACATAACCATTCTCCTTGGCGAACTCCACCCCAGCGTCCATAAACGATTTTACATCTGCATACAGAGTAAAGAAACTTGTAATGATTTCTTTCGCTTCTGACCGGGGAATGTTTAGGTTTTGTGATAGGCCAAACGCGGTTTGTCCATATGAAATACCAAAATTGACTGCCTTGGCCCGTCCTCTCAACTCACGCGTGACCTCCTTGAGGGGCACGCCAAAGATCTTTGCTGCCGTTGAAGAATGAATGTCTTCGCCTGAAACAAATGCATCGATCATATTCTTGTCTTTGCTCAGTTCCGCAATTATGCGCAGTTCTATCTGGGAATAATCAGCAGACAGCAAGGTGAAATCTGAATTTCGCGGTATGAACGCCTTGCGAACCTCCTTGCCTCGCTGTGTTCTAATGGGAATGTTCTGTAAGTTCGGATTGTCGGAACTCAGCCGCCCTGTTGCTGCCACTGCCTGGCGATAATTTGTATGTACGTGTTTAGTCTTGTTGTTAACCATATTTGGCAAACTGTCAACATAGGTCGATTTTAGTTTTCTAATGGAGCGATAATCCAATATCTCTGGGATAATCGCATGATCATTGACCATTTTAGCAAGAATGTCCTCTGATGTTGCATATTGGCCGGTCTTTGTTTTCTTCGGCTTGTCCGAAACCTTGAGATGCTCAAACAGAACATCTCCAAGTTGCTTCGGTGAGTCAATATTGAATTCAACACCGGCGAGCTTATAAATCTGTGCTTGAAGTTTTAAGATGTCCTTTTCTAATTCTTTGGAGAAGGAACTTAAGGCCTTGGTATCCAAAGCAATGCCTTCGCATTCCATGTCTGCCAATACCCCTACAAGCGGAATTTCAATATCATTGAATAGGTCAGCACATTTTTCTTCTGCAAGCATAGGTTCAAAAACCTCTTTCAGTTGCAGGGTGATGTCTGCATCCTCGGCTGCGTATTCCCCCACGAGATCAAGGTCCGCCTCCCGGATGGACTTTTGGTTTTTCCCCTTCTTTCCAATAAGCGTTTCGATAGCGATTGGCGTGTAATTCAGATAGGTTTCCGCAAGCAGGTCCATATTGTGTCGCATATCCGGACGCAAAAGATAATGAGCGATCATCGTATCGAATAGGTTGTTACCGACATCGATGCCGTACTTTTTCAGTACCAGTATGTCGTACTTTAGATTCTGTCCTACTTTCACGGCCTTATCATCCTCCAGAACCCCTTTGAAGAGTTGTACAGCTTTTCTCGCTTCATCAAAGTCTTCAGGAATTGGCACATAAAAAGCTTCACCAGCTTTCCAGGAAAATGCGATACCAACCAATTCAGCCGTTAAAGGATCCAATCCGGTGGTTTCCGTATCAAAGCAAAATTCCTTCTGCTTATTGAGCTGTCCATTTAGTTTTTCAAGATCAGCAGCTGTTTTAACCACTTTATAATTGTGTTTGGTGTTATCGGCTGTGTTTAGTTGGGTTGTAGGAGTTGCAGCCTCATCATCCAGCACATCAAACAACGAGACTTGTATTCCGGCCATACTCTTCTTCTCGGACTTTGGTTTTCCATTCGACACTGGAGTTGAACCCAGGAACCGCTGTGCCAGCTGCCTGAATTCCAGTTCTGCAAATAATTCAGATAGCGCATCTTTGTTCGGATCAACTATTTTTAGCGCCTCTTCCTCAAGTTGGATGGGCGAGTCTAATAAGATAGTGGCTAGTTGTTTTGACATCAGTGCCTGCTCAACATTGTTGTCAACATTTTCTTTCAACTTTCCTTTTAGTTGGTCAGTGTTCTTCACCAGTTCTTCAATACTTCCAAACTGGGCTATGAGTTTTTTAGCTGTTTTTTCTCCTACTCCTGGAACTCCCGGTATATTATCTACCGCATCACCCCACAAGCCAAGTATATCAATTAACTGTGCAGGAGTTTCAATCTCAAATTTTGCACATACTTCAGGAACCCCCAAAATTTCTGGAGGATTTCCACTTCTCGCTGGTTTGTACATGAATATATTTTCAGATACCAGCTGACCAAAATCTTTATCAGGCGTCATCATGTACGTTTGGAAACCACTTTTCTCCGCAAGTTTGGCAAGGGTCCCAATAAGATCGTCAGCTTCATAGCCAGGCAACTCGTAGATTGGTATATTGAAAGCTTCAATGACCTTCTTTACAAAAGGGATATTGTTGGCAATATCTTCGGGCATAGTTTCCCTGTTCGCCTTGTACTCGGGATAAATAGCCTCCCTGTCGCTGGGCCCTGGCATGTCGAATACGACAGCGATGTGGGTTGGATTTTCCTTTCGGATTACCTCAATAAGGGTGTTGGTAAACCCAAGTGTAGCTGAGGTGTTCATCCCCTTGGAGTTGATCCGTGGGTTGTTGATGAAGCTGTAATACGCCCTATAGATTAGGGCGTATGCATCGAGGAGAAATAGTTTTTTTTCACTAGCAGGCATGGTTGCCTTAAATGTAATCTTATTTTTCTGAATAGACCACCTCCAGCAAGGTTTGGCCAACGGCTTTAAGAGTTGCCTTATCAATGATGTCCATATTGTCTTTTGTGGTGTGCCAATAACTCCCAAATCCTGTTGGGGAGGAAGCGTCTGTCTGTATTATATCAATACACGGAATACCGGCAATGCTATTAATGTAATAATGGTCATCGGTCATGGGGCTGGTACGCTTGAAAATAAAATAGCTCGAATATCCTGAATGCGCAGCTTTCTTCCAAACACGATTGACTATGTGGGGTGCGAATTGCATGGAATATCCTTCCATTGCGAATTTGGCATCTTTGGCCCCTACCATATCCAGAAGAATCCCAAATTTGGGGTAGTAATTCTTTGGTAGGTTCTTGGCCCAATATTGTGAGCCCAGGCAAAAGGAGTGATTCACGCTTGATTTGCCATAGTCCTCCACGTCAAATAGTACAATGTCTACTCCTATGTTAGGCTTGGTCTCAGACATTAACCTGGCCACTTCCAGCAATACGGCAACACCGCTTCCACCATCACACGCCCCGTCAAAAGGCTCTTTTTTTAGCAGTTTTTCCCGATCTGCATGAGGCCGTGTATCCCAATGGGCAAACAACAAGATCCTGGTTGTTGCTTTTGGATTGACGGAGGCTGTGATGTTTTCGAAATTCAGTTTTGCTCCGTCCCAGCCAACAGCTACTGCCTCTTGAGAGACCACTTTTAATCCAAAGGAGTTAAATTTTCGTTTCAAATAGGACGCACAGCTATCATGAGCCTGTGAATTGGGTATTCGTGGCCCAAAAGCCACTTGCTGTTCAATATATGCATATGCGGAGTCACTGTTAAATTGCGGAGCTTTAATGATTGGCAGGGGAGGACGTTCTGGCATTTCCCCCTTTTCAGCTTCATCAGGATCGGTGCACGAGCAAATGATAAATAATCCGCAAATAAATGCGAGTGCATTTTTATTCATCATAGGTCCAAGATGTGCCATCCTTTTCATCCTTCGTGGTGATCTTCATGGTCGTCAACGCATCCCTGATTTTGTCTGAGATATCGAAATTCTTATTCACCCTGGCATCCTGCCTAATGTCCAGTATAAGATCCATGAGCGGGCCTATCACACCCTGACCAGTTTGATCCGCCTCAGCCTGGAACCCAAGTATGTTGAACGCATAATCTTCAAACATCTTGTTCAAGAGGCTCAAGTCACCTTTTGAGATGGTCTCTTCTCCTATTTTAACTGAGTTGGTTATTCTGACCCCTTCAAAGAGGTGGGAAATAAGGATAGAAGTGCTCAGATCGTCTTTAATCGCCTTTTCGCAATTCTCCACCAAAGCAGGAATATCAGATGTAGATTTTTCTCCAGGCGAAAGTTTACTTGCAGTCGCTATGCTGTTCATCAGCTTTCGATATCCTTTTTCCGCAGCTTTGAGGGCGTCATTGGAAAAATCCAATGTTCCCCGATAATGCGCTTGTAAAATGAAAAAACGAATGGTCATTGGTGCGTAGGCCTGGTCGAGTGCTTCGTGGTCACCTTCAAATAATTGGTCCAGGGTAATGAAGTTGTTCAGTGATTTACTCATCTTCTGCCCATTGATGGTAATCATATTGTTGTGCATCCAGTACTTCACAGGGTCTTGTTTGTTTGCCGCTTGGGATTGGGCAATCTCGCATTCGTGATGTGGAAAAAGCAGATCCATTCCTCCTCCATGAATATCAAAGGGACTTCCAAGATATTTAGCACCCATGGTAGAACATTCGAGATGCCACCCAGGAAATCCTACGCTCCAGGGCGAGGGCCAACGCATTATATGCTCGGGCTGGGCTTTCTTCCATAGTGCAAAGTCAACGCTGTTTTTCTTATCATCCTGCCCTTCCAGATCCCGTGTATTGTCCAATAGCTCCTCAACTACGCGTCCGGATAATTTACCGTAATGATTTTTCTTATTGTACTCAACAACATCAAAGTATACTGAGCCGTCCTTTTCGTATCCAAACCCGTTTTCCATGATCTCTTCTATCATGGCAATCTGTTCAATTATATGTCCTGAGGCGCGTGGTTCTATACTGGGATGCAGCATGTTGAGTGCGTCCATCGCCTTGTGGTATTGATCTGTATAGAGTTGAACAATTTCCATTGGCTCGAGTTGCTCAAGGCGGGCCTTCTTTGCAATTTTATCCTCTCCACCATCTGCATCATTTTCAAGATGCCCAACGTCAGTAATATTGCGCACGTAACGGACTTTGTATCCGAAGTGTGATAAGAGCCTGAAAACAACATCAAACACGATAGCAGCACGTGCATGGCCCAGGTGAGGATCACCATATACTGTTGGTCCACAGACGTACATTCCCACATTTGGTGGATTTAGAGGTTCAAAGACTTCTTTTTTCCGGTTAAGGGTATTGTAAAATTCAAGATTGATCGCCATTGCTTTGTCTTGTAATCCAATCAGGGGTACAAATATAAGTTATAAAGAGAATTGTAACCGCGTTTATAAAGGTGATAATCACGAATAAAATAGAGCATAAAAAAACCCATGCGGACAACATGGGAATAATAGCTGAAATCAAGCATTTATCAATCCACAGGCATTGGTGCATCACCTACATATGCGCCATTTTTGTATACCTCTATGCGAAGCAAGATTCCACTCGTGTCATATCGGTACCATTTACCGTCAATCAATTTGTTGTTTACAAAGTTTCCATCTTTTGAAATTTGCCGATTCATATTGTAAAGCTTGTGCTCTCCATTTCCATCGAACTTGCCTATGTGCCTGATCTCTTCACCCCTGGCAACTGCAACACCAGCTCCTCTTGGTTCTGCCTGGACAGTAGCCGCTATCACCGCTTCTGTCGGCTCATAATTTTTAACTGAACCAACATCCAGAGTTCCGCCTTCAAAATTCTTTTCAGACCTAAGAGAACCATCTTCATACCATTCTGTTACCGTTCCGCTCTCTTTACCTTCAGCCCATGTACCCTGAATCATTTTCTCCCCATTTTCGTGGTAATATGTTTGCTCCCCTTCCCTTTTACCTTTAGGGTTGAAGTTGAACACGTGATACAAATTTCCATTCTCATGATACAATTTGTAGTCACCGGTCCATTTATTTCCTTTCCAAATTCCCTCTTCTTTCACTTGCCCGTTAGCGTAGTATATCTTAGCATATCCATTGGGCCTGCTATTCTGGTATGTAATTTCGTTCTGCAGTGTTCCAGAGGCAAAGTACTTTTTCCATATACCTGACTTGCGATTGTCTTTATAGCGTCCTTCTTCTACTTTGTCATCGTCTTCGTAATCTGGCAATCGCTTGTCTTTACCATAGAAAATCCAAAATCCCTGCTTCAGGTTATTCTCATCAATAACATTTAAGCTGTCGGATGATGCACCACCTTCATGATCAGTTGCCCTGATCTTACCCGAGAAGGAGGCAATTAGGGCCATAATACAGATTATGGATACTATAGGTTTCATTCTTTCCAATGCATTACTTGGGATACTACTAAAATACGTATTATTTTCTGTTAAAGTTCTAATATTCGACCAATTATTTGAAAGCCACGACAAATAAACAAAATTCTTCACATACGATAAGCGCTTTCTTAACTGCCTAATGCTATGTTAATAGCCATTTACTATATGATAAATCAACGTTAAAACCTGCAATTTGTTTTACAAATGAGCATAAAAATTTATGAAACAAAAAGGCAATGGTTAGACCATTGATTCCCACTATTATATCCTGATCAATATCTAAGGTTCGCAAGCATATCTGAAGTCATGTGCTTGAGGTCAAAAGAGGGTTGCCATCCCCATTCTTCCCGGGCAACTGAATCGTCTATGCTCCTGGGCCAGCTCTTGGCTAGCTGCTGCCGTTCATCTGGTGTGTAGGTACATTCAAATCCTTGTACGTGTTTCGCTATCTCCGCTGCCAAATCAGAGGGGGAAAAACTCACCCCAGAAACGTTGTAGCTTGACCTAACTGATATTTTAGTACTATCAGATTCCATCAACTTAATTGTGGCATCAATCGCATCAGGCATGTACATCATTGGAAGGGTAGTATCCTCAGCCAGAAAGCAATCATAGGAGTTCTTTTTTAAGGCTTCATGAAAGATATGTACTGCATAATCAGTTGTTCCGCCTCCTGGAGTCGCTTTATATCCAATTAGCCCTGGGTACCGTATGCTTCTGCAGTCAATACCCTGGTGCTCGTGATAATATTCACACCATCGCTCCCCGGCTTGTTTACTAATACCGTAAACGGTGTTGGGGTCCATAATGGTAACCTGTGGAGTATTGTCTTTTGGTGTTCTAGGCCCAAATACAGCAATAGAGCTTGGCCAGAATAACTTTTTGATGTTATGCTTTTCACAAATGCTTAAGATGTTCAGAAGCCCGGTTACATTTAATTCCCATGCTGCTTTTGGATAATGTTCAGCGGTGGCTGAAAGCAATGCAGCCAATAAATAGATCTGAGTGACCTTGTGTTTTTCAATGACGTTGTGAATTTGTTTCTTGTTAAGTATGTCTAGCAGTTCAAAAGGACCGCCTTCCATAACGTCGTAAGATGGAATTATTATATCAGCGGCAATCACGTTGGATTCACCATACATCTCTCTCAAGCGCACCACCAATTCAGTCCCAATTTGACCTGATGCTCCTACGACTAGTATTACCTCGTTCATGCCTCGAAAAATATTTTTCCAATCAGGCAAATGTATTAAAAATACTTAATCTGAATTGTGAAATTTATTGGACAGATTCTGTTTTGGTTTGTATCTTTGTCCTAACATGGAGTTCACGGATCAATTATATCGCCTGATAATTCGAAATCTAAAGCGCAGCCACAAGCGCAACCCTGAATAAATAGATTTCAGCGCT
>JYMV01001271.1_pt1 | contig 44547 bp, 40 predicted proteins | sample 338911 | NCBI WGS metagenome assembly JYMV01 (sample SAMN03354496, study PRJNA234377) | hydrothermal vent metagenome | biome: Deep sea; feature: Hydrothermal plumes at the Eastern Lau Spreading Center, Western Pacific Ocean; material: Seawater | place: Tonga | collected 2009 | depth 2000 m m | reverse complement strand
CTCCCTAAATTGGCCACCGGGGAGTGGATCGGGTGCTTTGGATTAACTGAACCAGACCACGGATCCGATGCGGGTAACCTGACCACACGAGCCGAGGCGGTCGCAGGTGGTTACCGACTGACCGGTGCCAAAATGTGGATTTCGAACTCTCCGATTGCCGACGTGTTTGTGGTCTGGGCGAAAGACCATGGCGGTGTCATCCGCGGTTTTATCCTAGAGAAAGGCATGGACGGGCTGAGTACCCCCAAGATCGAGGGCAAGTTTTCTCTCCGAGCCTCGGTAACGGGCGAGATTGTAATGGATAATGTTTTCGTCCCGGACAATCATTTACTGGCTGGCGTCGAAGGCATCAAGGGACCATTTGGATGTCTTAATCGTGCCCGTTACGGGATTGCCTGGGGCAGTATGGGTGCAGCTGAATTCTGTTGGCATGCGGCACGAAACTACACGCTGGAGCGAAGTCAGTTTGGTCGACCGCTTGCAGCCAATCAGTTGGTGCAGAAGAAATTGGCTGATATGCAGACAGAAATCACGCTCGGTCTACATAGTTGTTTGCGCCTTGGTCGGTTAATGGATGATGGACTTGCGGCGCCGGAGGCGGTGTCTTTATTGAAGCGAAATAATTGCGGCAAGGCATTGGACATTGCCCGAACCTCACGGGATATGCACGGTGGCAATGGAGTTGCCGATGAGTATCACGTGATTCGTCACATGATGAATCTCGAAGCGGTGAATACTTACGAAGGGACTCACGATATCCACGCTCTGATACTGGGACGGGCGCAAACTGGTATTCAGGCGTTCACGGCCTGAGGAGGCAGCATGGCGGGTGCATTAGCCCATATTAGAGTGCTGGACCTTTCGCGAATACTCGCGGGACCCTCGAGCACCCAAATCCTGTGTGATCTCGGAGCTGAAGTCATCAAGATAGAACACCCTGAGCGCGGCGATGACACGCGGGCGTGGGGACCACCTTTCCTTGACAACCCTACGACGGATGGTGCTGCTGAATCGGCTTATTTTCTGGCGGCCAATCGTGGTAAGAAATCGGTTGCGGTTGACATCACGTCAACCCGTGGTAGTGCTCTTATTCAGCAGTTGGTAAGGGAATGCGACGTTGTCGTAGAAAACTTCAAGGTCGGTGGTCTGAAGAAATACGGCCTTGACTACGAGCATCTTTCGGCTATCAAACCTAATCTCATTTATTGTTCGATTACTGGGTTCGGCCAGACTGGCCCCTATGCTCATCGGCCTGGTTACGACCTCATGGCGCAGGCGCAAGGGGGGTTGATGAGTATTACGGGTGAGCGGGATGATCAGCCTGGGGGTGGGCCCCAGAAAGTTGGCGTTGCCGCTGCTGATTTGATGACGGGAATGTATGCGTGCGTCTCGGTTTTGGCTGCGTTGGCCTATCGTGAGCAGACTGGCGAGGGTCAACATACTGATCTTGCGTTGCTTGATTCACAGGTTGCAATGCTAGCGAACCAGGGCATGTCCTATCTCGTGTCCGGAGAATCTCCAGGCCGTAGCGGTAATGTGCATGCAACCGTTGTTCCCTACGGTACCTTTCCCGTTGCTGATGGAGAAATCGTGCTTGCCGTTGGCAATGACAATCAGTTTCAGCGGTTTTGTAAGGTGACGGGCCTGGTCGAGACTGCAACAGACGAGCGGTTTCAGCACAATCGTGATCGTGTGGCAAATCGGGACGCACTGCTAGCGCAGATGGGCGCGGTCTTGATAACTCGGACGCGCGCTGAATGGCTGCTGGCGTTGGAAGAGGTGGGAGTACCGTGCGGTCCCATTAATAGCATCGGCGAGGTTTTTTCAGACCCCCAAGTACGCTCTCGTAACATGTGTTGGGAGGTCGATCACCCGTTTCGGCCGAAACTAAAGTTAGTGGCCAATCCCATTCACATGTCGCGCACACCGCCGGTGCCTCAAGGCCCGCCCCCGTTACTGGGGCAACATACCGCCGCGGTGCTGGGAGATCTCCTGAGCCTTGCTGCGTCAGAGATTGACGAGCTTGTTGCCCAAAAGGTGATTTTCTGCCATCCGGTGGCCCTAGCGTTTTGATCTTTAATGCGTGGCATGGTGTTTCGGCGGGGTCCATTGCATTCAGGTCTTGGACTTCAATCGAAAATTAATGGGAATGTCATCTGTTCGACTCTCTGGCAGCGCAGTTTCCGGTAGAGGTTCATAACGCCAGTGCCGAACAGCATCCATGGCAGCGCTATCCAGCAGTTTAAATCCGCTGCTGCGTTTTAGCGTGACCGTGCTGACAGCGCCGGTTGGTTGGATGCTAACGGTCAAGATGACATCACCTTGCAGGCCTTTTTTTCGCGCAAAAGGCGGGTAAACTGGTTTGGGATTGCCGGCGACGGGTCGCGGCTGACGGTTTGATGAGGCATTACCCAGTGGTGTCGAAGCGGTTACAGTCGTTGTTGCCCGTGTTGTTGGGGCCGGGCGACGGTTGGCGTTTGCAGGGAGTATTTTTTCTAAACGCTCAATTTCGGTTTTAAGTTTTTTTTCGGTAATACCTGCGCGGCGTACTCGAACTGTTGTTTGTTGTTGATGTGCCCGCAATTGTTTGTTTTCGGTGCGAGCGAGTGTTAGCTGCGCACGAGTCGCATGCCGCTCCTCGGTTCGATTCGATTGATCGCGTTTAAGTTCGGCGCGAAGCGTGTCAGCGAGTTGGGTCGCCGCGGTATGATGCTTCGTCAGGACATCGACTTTCTGCATTGTTCGTTCAAGCTCATTTTTGTGGCGTGCCTCTTCCTGTCTTGAGGTGGTCGATATAGCGGCCAGTTGAGCGCGCAGAACGTTGTTCTGCCTGGTACTTTCAGCAGCAGCATCTTCTAGCAACTGCTTACTTGATTCCAGTTCCCGGGTAGCGTTGCGCAGGCTGTGGTTCGACGCTTCGAGCGTAGCGACTGATTCTGTTAGACGGGTATGGTCGAGTTTGATCAGAGTCTCTCGCTCTTTGGCAGCCGCGATTTCATCAGCCTGGCTTTTCAACTTTTGGTGTTCCTCGACTTGTGCCCTGTGGGCTTGTTTTTGGTGATTGCTCGTTTGATGGAGTTGCGCGTTCTGTGCAAGTGTGCTCTGGTGCGAGAGAGTCAGCTCCTCATGTTGGGCTTGAAGTGCTTTCTGGGAGCGAGTCTGGCGCGTGATTTCAAGACGTAATCTCGAGTTGTCACGAGTCATTGTTGCCTTCTCGCGTTGCTGACTTTCAATCCTTTGCGCCTGTAGTCGGTTGTGCTGTTTCATGACGACAATTTTTTGAGTCTGGCTATCCACAGCTTGGCGCAGCCGTTTGTACTGTGATGGCAAGGCCGACAGGGTGGGTTCTAATGATTTACTGTGCGATGCTGCCGATACACGAGTGATTTGGCTGCCCATGACCTGGCTTTCGATAGTGATAACGGCGTGCACATCGGTGGCCAACGCCAGAGGCATGGGATCGGAAGGATGGAGTCGATCAGCGCCAGAAAACAGCGCGGCATGAAGGCCTGCTGAAAATACCAAACTCCAGGCGATCGGATGTTTTACCGTTCGCCACCTCGCGTGCGGGCGTGCTGTCGCAGAGTGTGTATTTCTGGCTGTGTCGGACTTCATCCCACCAACGCGCGCCTCATATCGGAACCAGTGATCGTTTCGACGATACGCCGCCAGATGGGTGTTGCCCCACACCCTGGACATTTCCCGGTCCCGAATGAGCGACGCAGGCACTGGCAGGTCTCCTGGCTTGCGGATCAGGGCGGACCGATTGACCTTCCCGGCGTGATGCCAGTGGTCATCATCATCTTCCGCTAGCCGCTTACAGTTGCGGGTACAGCCCGGACTGTCGTCAGTGTGGACGTTTCCGGTTCCCTATTAACCCCTAGTGGGGGCCAATGCCTAAGGGGGTTAGTAAAAACGAAAAGGGTGAACAATTCAAGCCAGTTTCGACACGGCCATGGAGCGCAGCTAGAACATCTCGCTATACTTGCCGGCTGCTTTTGCCATCGCCCTATCTTGCGCCTGCTCATGCCTGCTCGACGTGCCTATTTCTTGCCGTTGCTTTTCTTGGGGGTTCTGGTGGCAGCCGGATTCTCTCTCGCAATCGGTACGATCGAGGTGGATTGGCAACAGGTTTATCAGGGGCTCGTTGCGGGACGGCCCAGCTTGCACTATGAAGTGGTCATGGGAATTCGTTTGCCAAGAGCGGTGAATGCTTTTCTGGTCGGTGGAATGCTTGCGGTGGCTGGAGCGCTGATGCAGGTTCTTTTGCGAAACCCATTGGCTGATCCATATGTGCTGGGTGTGTCTGGCGGGGCGTCAGTCGGCGCGCTGCTGGCAATCATGCTGGGCTGGGCCGAGGCTGGGATTTCTGGAGCAGCCGCTGTTGGTGCGTTGTTTTCACTGCTGGTGGTATTCAGTTTAGCGCGTGGCGCGGGTCACTGGTCTTCAACTCGGTTGCTTCTAACCGGCGTTGTGATGGCGTCGGGATGGGGCGCCATGGTGAGTTTTTTGCTGGCGGTGAGCCCGGACGCACACCTTCGAGGTATGTTGTTCTGGTTAATGGGTGATCTGACCGAACGTTTGCCAGGTGGTTTTCGAGTGGGCTTGTTGGCACTCGGGTTGGGCGTTAGCGTTTATGTCGCCAGAAGTCTGAATCTGTTAGCGACCGGTGAGCAGCGCGCCGCGAGTCTGGGGGTTAATACGGTGTTATTGCGTTCGATCCTCTATTTCACCGCTGGTGTGCTCACTGCGAGTGCAGTGACACTGGCGGGGGCGATCGGTTTTGTCGGCTTGGTGGTGCCCCATATCGTCCGGCTCGTGATCGGTGCGGATCATCGCTTGGTTGTTCCTGGCTCTTTGCTCGCTGGCGGTATATTGCTCATCGTCTCGGAGCTGGTTGCGAGAACTATCATGGCTCCCAATGAGTTGCCTGTCGGCATAGTGACCGCGTTTATTGGAGTGCCTACCTTTCTATTTTTGCTGCGACGTAGTGCAACCCCGCGATCATGACCGAATTAAGTGCCCACGATCTGTGCATTGAGATAGGAGATGTGGTTGTTTGCCGTGATTTGTGTGCGACATTTATGCCAGGGCAGGTATGGACAATTTTGGGCCCCAACGGAGTAGGCAAATCGACTCTGCTCAGGACTCTGGCAGGCCTTTATCAACCCATCGCGGGTAGAGTGGCTTTTGATGGGCAGTCGCTTGTCGATATGCCGCGACGCGAAAGGGCGCGGCAGATAGGCATCTTATTCCAGGATCACGCCGATGTGTTTCCTTTGACGGTGACGGAAACAGTACTAACGGGAAGGCATCCGTGGTGTTCTCCTTTGCAGGGGGAAAGTGCCGTGGATCTGGAGCGGGTAGATCAAGTCCTCGACGAAGTGGGGCTCGATGGTTTTCAGGACAGGAATCTCTTTTCCTTATCAGGTGGGGAGCGTCGGCGGGTTGATCTGGCAGCATTGGCTGTCCAGGATTCGGCCGTACTATTGTTGGATGAACCCAGTAATCACCTCGATCCTCGTCATCAGGTTACATTGCTCGGGGGCATGATAGACAAATGGCGTCATGCGCGCCGTGCAGTGGTCATGGTGTTACATGACATTAATTTGGCTGTGAGGTTCAGTGATTATCTGATCTTTCTCTATGGTGATGGCAAGGCATCCCAGGGCTTAGTGACAGAAATGGCTACTGCGGCACATTTTTCAGGACTCTATGATCAGCCGATGGGCCGTTATCAGGCGAATGATCGTGATCTATTTTTCCCGCTTTAATTGACGCGCTGATCAACGGTATTTTCTAACCCCAGGGGATTATGGTTGACAGTTACTGACGCTACGTCGTAACTTGCAGCCTCTCGATGTGGGTACCGTGTGATTTCTCAGACGCACGGTGAAACGGGAAGCCGGTGCGCTAAAAACGTTGATTTGTGCAAGGCCGGCACTGCCCCCGCAACGGTAAGTGGTAGGGGTTCAGCACATTGTCACTGCGGCGCTCGCCGTGGGAAGGCGCTGAATTCTTGGCAGCGGCAACGCCGCCTGACCACGAGTCCGGAAACCGGTCCATATCGAAACCATTTAGTTGCCACGGTGGGTGGCGGCTGGGGTTTTCGTGAGAACTCCTCAGTACCACTCATCCCGCATGAAACGCGCACGGGTGGTGCGTAAGGAGTTAAAAATGCTTTATATGAAGTACTGGCGCGGTGTCCGATGGATTGGGTTAATGGTGCTGGCGTTCCCCGCTTACGCTGCTGAAACTGTGATTGTGACCGCAACACGAACTGCGGAAATGGTTGATGAGACGTTGGCGCCAGTTACCGTCATCACGCGCAAAGAGATTGAAGACCTCCAAGCCAGCAGTGTCGCAGATGTTTTGCGCACTGTCCCCGGGGTGATCCTTACCAACAACGGGGGTCTCGGTCAGGCAACGTCGTTGTTTCTGCGTGGCACTAATTCTGGTCACGTTACCGTCTTAGTCGACGGAGTTCGTGTCGGTTCGGCAACCCTTGGCACCACACCCTTCGAACTGATTCCATTGGCACAGGTGGAGAAGATAGAGATCGTTCGTGGTCCACGATCCAGTTTGTATGGAGCAAACGCCATTGGTGGGGTGATTCAGATTTTTACTCGACCTGGTGCAGCAAACAAAACAATGTCTGCGAAGTCGAGTTTGGGGACAGACGGTTTTCGAGAACTGACGGCAGGTTTTGTTTCGAACTCGAAAGCTGGGATCAGTGTTCGGTTTAGTTATCTTGGTAGCGATGGTTTTGATGCCTGCACCGGTGCCGCGGGTGGTTGTTACGTGGACGAGCCTGATCGTGACGGGCATGAAAAATCGGCGTTGGCAGTACGTTTTGACCGTCAGTTATCGACAGGCGCTGAACTGGGTCTGCATTTTATGTATTCGAATGCCGATACGGACTACGACGGCAGTTTTTCCAATCAAACCGAGACCGCAATGCGTGTGATCGGTGGTCGTCTTGTCTTGGATCCAAGCACAAACTGGCGATCGACTGTCGCCGTTGGTCAGAGTCTGGATGGGGCTGAAGACTTCAAGGACCGTGTCTTCAGTAGTCGTTTCGAAACCCTCCGAAATTCACTGTCCTGGCAGAACGATGTGGCACTGGGCAGCACTGGATTGCTGACCGCCGGTGTCGATTATCAGAATGACACGGTCGACAGCGACACGGTCTTTGCTGTGACCTCACGTGATAACACCGGAGTGTTTATCCAATATCAAAAAGACGTCGAGCGATATGGTGTCCAGTGGGCACTGCGATATGACGACAACGAGCAATTCGGCGACTACACCACGGGTAGCGTCACGCTCGGCGTTGACACAGGTAAGGACCAACGGGCCACCGTATTTTACGGTACCGCTTTTAAAGCGCCGACTTTTAATGACTTGTACTATCCCAGTTGGGGTAGTCCCGTATTGGAACCGGAAGAGTCGAATACTGTAGACCTGGGTTATCGTGTGTTGCTGCCCGGCGGACGCTGGACTGTTAATGTTTTCCAAACGAACATTGATGAATTAATAGCTTACGATCCGATTGCCGCAGGTCCGGCTAACATAAACCAAGCGCAGATAGGTGGTGTTGAAGTGGGTCTAGCGATGAGCGGTGACGCGTGGCGATGGTCCAGCGCGTTGACCCTGCTTGACACCGAACAAAAGAGTGGCGCTAATCGGGGGCGGGAGTTACCCCGTCGGCCAAGTGAAGCGCTCTCTTTGAATATCTCGCGCGACTTGGGTCGGTACGGGACAGGTATGCAGATCACATTCAACGGAAAAACCTATGACGACCTGGCCAATACTTCGTTGCTGGATCGTTATGTCGTCGTCGATCTTGTTGGTCACTGGAAGATGACTGATAACTGGTGGTTAAATGGCAAGATAAAGAATGTGTTTGACGAGGACTATGAGACAGCGGCGTATTATCGACAGCCCGGGATCGGATGTTTTGTTTCTGTCAGTTATAAGAAAAGCGAATGAAGACGTTTTTCTCAACGGTGTTCGGGCAGGAAAGAGTTGTTTGTCCGAACAAGCGGCCATTAAGGGTTCATGTTCAGCGACAGACATCGCGGCGGTGGTTAGCGGTGACAACGAAATGACCAGGCGTATGGAAGTCCAGCGCGCAAGGAGGTGCTCTGACTGGGTCAGGATTGAAGAATTGATGGCATTGGTTGGGATGATTGAAAGGCATGCGCGTGAGGGATAGTGCGAACTGGTCGAAGGCCTGACTGACCCACTTGTTTGGACTGGGCGCTGAGCGCCGTGCTTTATGCGAACTGCCTAACTAGTCAGAATGATCTTGTGGATATCTGCCTGATTCGTCACACCCGTCCGCAGATTGAGGCAGGCATTTGTTATGGCCGACTTGACCTTGATCTCGCTAAAAGTTTTGAGCAAGAAGCGGTGCTAGCTGCCGCCGTCCTCCCGAGCGGGTTTCAACATGTCTATTCCAGTCCATTGCAACGTTGTCGAAAACTGGCTGATTTCCTTGGTTTTAATTACCGGTTAGATGATCGTCTTCGAGAACTCGATTTTGGAGATTGGGAGGGACGTTCCTGGGCAGAAATCAGTGAATCATCTTTTAAAGACTGGACAGATAATGTCGAAGCCTTTATTTTTCCAGGGGGTGAATCATTTGCCGAATTCCAGGCGCGGGTCGAGCAATTTCTTTCTCAATTGCCTGGTGGTCGTACACTATTGATCACCCATGCCGGTGTGATCAAAGTCGCTTATGGAATGTTGGCGGGTAAGCCACTAAACGAGGCGACTGCTTTTGCTGTTGAATATGGACAATGTCTGCGGGTCGTTGATGGTTTGCCGAGTCTGTTACCTGCATCGAATAGGTCGTTGTTATCTCCGTTGGCCTGATCGTAGGCATTGATACCACATTTATTGGCCCGAACGGGCTCGTTGGATGAGTTCACACAGGGTTTGCATGCCCGTAAGAATCCTCGGTGTTGCCCGATTGATGAGATCAGGGTCAATGGTAAACAAGTGTTTGTTCTTTACCGCGCGTAGGCCGGACCAGCGCCGCCACGATATTAGCCAGTCGTGTGCCATTGATGCCGGCGCTGCCGCAATAATGATTTCGGGGTCTGCGCCAATGACGGCTTCGCGTGATACGGTTGGCGCAAGCAAGTCTACATGCTCGAAAATATTTACTCCGCCACAATGACGAATCAGGCGGCTCACCAGGTGTTTGCCATTCAACGTCATTAGTGGATCCTGCCACACCTGATAGAAGACCCGCATCGGAGAACGGCCGTTGTATTGTTTTTTCAATGTTGAAGCGTCGGCGAGAAACATTTTGGCCAGGCGATGGCCGCGATCTTCGACGCCGGTTAAGCGGCCCAGGCGGCGCAGTGTATTGGCAATGTGTTTGAGTTGACGTGGTTCCGAGCGAAAGATTGGGATGCCCAGTCGATCGATTCGAGTGAGCTCAGAAGTGGGGTTTCCGCTGTGCCAGGCTAAGGCCAGATCTGGCCCCAGGGCAATGATCGCTTCAAGATTAAATTTTTGGTGAGAACCAATCCGAGGGATTAATTTCGCCTTGGCGGGATAGTTGCTGTACTCCACTGCCCCTACGATCTGGTCATCGACGCCGAGGTGAAACAGGTATTCAGTCAGGTGTGGGGAAAGAGTAATGATACGTTTAGCCGGTGTCGAGAGAACTAGTTTGATGCCAGTATCGTCTTGAACCACGATCGGGAGTTCCGCACTGGTTGGTCCGGTCGCGAATAGCAGTAACAGGGCGGTGACACCCTTTCGAATGGGCCCGTGAATCGCCCCGACCAAAGTCCGCCAAGTCAGGGTTTCAGAGCCGATAGGCGGTTGACGTCATGACTCGACTGGCAAGGCGCATGATCGACCGAATCGGTCCTGGCAGGGTGGTTGCACCGGCTCGTCGAGCCATCTGAGCATGGCGTTGTTCGTCTACGCGCATTTGTGTCAAGACAGCATGACTTTTATGGTCGCAACGTGGCAATTGTTTAAGATGATTACTGAGGTGTTTCTCAACCTGTTGTTCTGTTTCTTCCACGAAGCCGAGATTGGCGCCGTCTCCCATTACCCCCGCGACAGCACCCATCACAAATGCGCCGCTGTACCACAGTAGATTCAGGCGGCTCTCGCTGCCCCCAAGGGTCTGGATACGCTTCTTGCACCATCGCAGATGATCATTTTCTTCTATCGATGCCTGTTGCAATGCTTGTCGCACGGTCGCGTTACGTGAGGTCAGGGATTGTCCTTGGTACAAAGCCTGGGCGCAGATTTCGCCGACGTGGTTTACTCGCATTAATCGCGCAGCTTCTTCCCGTTCGGCCTGGGTTAAGGCGTCTTGCTTCACACCGTCGGCTGGGTCGTCGCGTCCGCTACCGGTAGGCATGCCGGCGACCGTAATCAGCGCGTTGTCCAGTGCGATCAAAAGGCGGTCAATCGGTGTCAGGTAGTGATGATGGGTTTTCAAAGTCGGGTACCTCGCAGGGCTCATTCTATCGATGTGAGTCAGCCATTGCAGATGCTCGCAATTAAATAATCAGCCGCCGTCGCATGAGGATGAGAGTCAACCACGTGGCCACGGCACCAAAAGCGATCAGCGCAAGCAGGTGCTGGAGCGGCGCAATCAGTTCCTGACCGGTTACTAGCGGTCTCACTAAGGCAACGGCATGAGTCAGTGGCAGAAACTGTATTATTTGTTGCATTCCCTCCGGCAGTGTGGTCGTCGGATAGAACACTCCGCACAGTATGAACATTGGTGTGATTACAAGCGTAATGTAGTAACTAAAGAATTCGTAGCCGTTGGCCAGTGCCGTAACGATCATTGCTAGGGCTCCAAAACAGAAACCGATAACAAACAGTAATGGAATGGATAGCAATGCGGACAGGTCGCTGACGGCACCGAGAAAAACGGCAACAATTAGAATAGCGCATCCGGCAATCGTGCTCTTGGTTGCACACCAGAGTAACTCACCAACAACGATATCATCCACTTCAATGGGTGTCGCCAGGAGCGCTTCATAAGTACGTTGCGGTACCATTCGAGTGTACACCGACCACATTGCTTCGAAGCTAGCCGTGTTCATGGCAGAGGAGGCGATGAACCCGGACGCTAGAAACGCGAGATATGGCATGCCTGCCATCTTTCCGATAAATAGGCCGAGGCCATAACCTAGCCCGAGTAGATAAATCAACGGCTCACCGAAGTGGACCACCAGGCTAGGGGCAATCAGCTTTCGCCAGACAAGGAAGTTCCGTTGCCACACAGCAAGGGCGTGATGACGAACCAGAGGCTGCCGACGGCGCTTCAATCTCGAATACCCCGGCCGGTTAGGCGAAGAAAGACATCTTCCAGAGTGGCGTGACGGTGAAGCACTTGCTCTAACCCCAGGCGATCTATTGCTGTGGTCAGTGCTGTTGGGTCATCTGCATAGGCATAGGTGGTATCACCACTGTATTCAAGTCGTGTTGCTGCATTCTGGATGGTTTGTTTCTGCAATGGATCCAGTGTGTGCCTGATTTCCAGTACCGTTTTTTCACAATGTGTCGCAATCAGTTCCTTGGTGGTCCCACGGGCGACGACATAACCGTGATCGATGAGTACAAGGTTGTCACACAGCCGTTCCGCTTCTTCGAGGTAATGGGTGGTTAGAATGATCGTTTTGCCTGACCGTTTCAGGCCATGGATCAAGGCCCATACCAGGTGGCGTGCTTGTGGATCAAGTCCCGTGGTGGGTTCATCAAGCACCAGGAGTTCAGGATCATTGACTAGCGCGCGGGCAATCGTGAGTCGCCGTTTCATCCCTCCGGATAACGTACTCACACGACTGTGGCGGCGATCACTGAGTTCGACCAGGTTCAGCAATTCGTCAATTTCATGCCGCATAACATCTGGGCGCAGTCCGAAATAGCGAGCATAGATAGTGATGTTCTCGATCACGCTGAAATCCGGATCGAGTGTATCGGCCTGGGGTACAACGCCAGTTCGGGCACGAATGTCCCGACCGTGGTGGCGAATGTCTTTGCCGAACACTTCAAGAACACCGCCGCTCGGAGGCGACTGACCCAATATCATTCGTAGAGTAGTTGATTTTCCCGCACCGTTCGGTCCGAGCAGCCCGAAACAGGTGCCTGCCGTAATGGCCAGATCAAGATCATGTACGACCGTTAAGTCGCCGAAGGACTTGCACAGCCCTTTACATCTGATGAGGACATCACCAGCAGAAGAGGTGGGTGTTTGTGCGTCGACGGCCGTCTTTGACAACATGGTTAGGATTGGAATGTCTCTCGATACCATTTAGGCAATGCGCCAATCGAGGGCAGTTCCCAGTCGCTGTCTACCGGGGTCGGTGCATTGGCATTGGTACCACTTCGAACAAACAATGTTTTTAGACCAACTGAGCGGGCGCCCCTGATATCCGCTTCCAGGCTGTCACCGACCATGATCGTGTGTTCAGGATCAAATCCCGATTTAGCTAACGCCAATTGAAAGAATCCAGCGTTGGGTTTGCCGATGGTGGTAATGGGAATATCAGTGACCGACTCTAGCGCAGCGACGATACCGCCAAGCCCAAGACGCATAATGCCCCCGTCAGGAAAGGTAGGATCCCGATGCATGGCGATCGCTTCGGCGCCGCCTTCGATCAAGTGCCAGGCAGCATCGAGTTGTCCAAAATCGGGCCATTTGCTGACTCCTATCACGACGACATCAACGTCGCGTGGTGAGGCATCCTGGATTACCGTATGACCGGCCTGTCGAAACATATCCTCAACCGAGTCATCGGTGATTAGGAAACAACGTGCTTTGCCATAATGGCGGGTGACATAGTCGACTGTCGCCTGCGAAACCGAAAAAATTTCTTCACCCGCGATGTCATAGCCGAATGTGGCGAGTTGCTCTTCCACTCGGCTGACCGACATGCGTGTCGTGTTAGTGACCAGCAAAATCTGGCCACCGATGCTGCGGATGAATCGAATCGTTTCGGGTCCGCCTTCGATCGGGAGGTTGCCGTCGTATAAGACGCCGTCAATGTCGATAAAAAAGTCAAAATGAGGCACGGGCAGTGTCCTTTTCTGTACTACGGAAGCCTTAGTTTAACGACGACTGGGTCGTTCAGGTGTTCCCGTGTCAACTTGGTGTTGATGTGTGTCGTCAGACCTGTCGCGCGAGTGGTGATCCTTGTCGTTGAAGCAGGACAAGTCGGAGTTGTCTGTGGCTACTATCTGTAGATCGCGATCCCGCTGCTGTTGTTGGCGCAGTAGCAGCCAGCCGGCGATGAATACCCCTACTGCCACGACCAGGATAATAATCGTTGCGAGCGCGTTAATGTCGGGCCGAAGACCCAGGCGCACCCTCGAGTAAATCAACATAGGCAGTGTATTCGAGCCCGGCCCAGAGACGAAACTCGCAATCACCAGGTCATCCAGGGACAGGGTAAAAGCGAGCAACCAACCCGCCACAAGGGCCGGTGCCAGCAGGGGCAGGGTAATGTCTAGAAGCACTCGCAAAGGCTTCCCACCAAGGTCCTGCGCGGCTTCTTCGAGATGCTGACCAATGCCTGCGAGGCGTGCGCGGATGATGATCGCAACATAGGCCATAGAAAACGTGATGTGCGCGATGGTGATTGTCGTCATTCCCCGCTCACTGGGCCAGCCGATGACACTGTTCAGAGAAATAAAAAGCAGGAGAAGTGACAGGCCGGTAATGACTTCAGGCATCACCAGCGGCGCAGTAATCATTCCCGTGAATAGGGTCCGCCCTTTGAATCGACCGATGCGAGCCAGTGTCAGGCCCGCCAGCGTGCCCAGTACGGTGGCGAAGGTCGCGTTAAGGAGCGCAATCTTCAGACTCAGCATGACAGCTGACCAGACCTCCTCGCTTTCGAAGAGTACGCGGTACCAGCGTATGGAAAAGCCGCCCCAGACAGGAACCAGTTTTGAGTAATTAAATGAGTAGACCACCAGCATGGCCATAGGAACATAAAGAAAAGCGAGCCCGAAACAGAGCATCGAGAAGAGAAATGCGGAAGGCTTCTTGCCCATGAGTTACTCGGTGGTCTGTTTTGATTGAATGTGCTGATACAGCATCATGGGAATCACTAAAACCAGAAGAAGAACAATGGCGACCGCCGATGCCACCGGCCAATCGTGGTTGGCGTTAAATTCGTTATACAGCACACGACCAATCATCAACACATTGCCACCGCCAAGAAGGTCGGGTATTACAAATTCGCCCGTAGCTGGGATGAAGACCAACAGTGAGCCCGCCATGATGCCGGGGGTTGTCAGGGGTAAGGTCACGGTCAAAAATGTCGTAAAAGGTCGGGCACCGAGATCTGCCGCGGCCTCGTGAATTGTGTGATCCAACTTTTCCATGTTGGCGTAGAGCGGCAGAATCATGAATGGCAGATAGGAATAGACAATTCCGATATGTACCGCGAATTCGGAGTACATCAAACGGATGGGCCGATTGATCAATCCGAGATAAATCAGAATATTGTTGATCGTGCCTTGATCGGCAAGAAGCCCCATCCAGGCATAAATTCGCAGCAGGAAGGATGTCCAAAAAGGCAAGATGATCAACATGAGGAGCACGAAGCGTGTTGTCGGCGCTGATCGGACTATTGCATAAGCAATTGGATAGCCGAGTAGCAGACAGAGCACAGTCGAGATCGTTGAAATTCTGATTGAGTTGACATAAGTGCTGATGTAAAGCGAGTCCTCCCACAGATAAGCATAATTGTCGAACACAAGGTGTACCGATAACGCACCGTTCTGCGCGATGCTAAAAAGTGATGAGAACGGTGGGCTCGCAATCAAAGGCTCAGCGACGCTGATCTTGAAAACGATAATAAATGGCGCCAGGAAAAAAATCAGAAGCCAGTAAAACGGAACCGCAATGATGACGCCGTTCAACGAAAACTGCAGTTTTCGGGGTAACCGGGTCATGTGGTGCGGTGACGCCTGTGCCATCGGTCCCGCCCCGCGAAGATTTGGTTGATCATTCGGTCAGCAGCACCGAGTCGGCTGATGTCCAGTGAAGATAAACGGTGTCATTCCAATCAGCAATCAGCTGGCTGCCCCGCGAGCGACTCTGATTGGGGTGAGTCACTTCAACAATGTCGCCGGGTTGTGTCTTTACGCGATAGGTCGAAAGATTGCCCGTGTAAGCAATGTCATCGACCGTACCCGTCAGCTGATTGAGCCCTTCACTGGCTACGGGCGTTCTGGAAATCGTAATCTTTTCGGGTCGCACCGCGACCCAGATAGGGCTTCCATTATTAAGATGTTGCGTGTGTTCGACCTGACATTGAAGGTCATGTTTGTTCAATGCGATGGTGTAGAGATGATCATCGCGCGTGAGCGTGCGCCCAGCGAAGAGATTGACGGATCCGATGAAGCTTGCGATAAACCGGTTATCCGGATTCTCGTAGAGTTCGGTGGGCGGTCCGACCTGAATAAAGCGGCCTTCATTCATCACAGCAATGCGCGTAGAAAGAGTCATTGCTTCTTGTTGGTCATGGGTAACGACGATGAAAGTCACCCCGAGTTGCTCCTGAATGCGCATCAATTCGTATTGAGTCTGTTCGCGCAGGCGTTTGTCCAGCGCAGCCAGGGGTTCATCAAGAAGCAGTACCTTGGGGCGTTTGACGAGGGCGCGGGCAAGTGCCACGCGTTGCTGTTCGCCCCCGGAAAGTTGATGTGGTTTTCGTTTGGCAAATCCCGAAAGTTCTACCATCGTGAGCATCTGGTCAACGCGCTGGCCGATTTCCTCTTTTGGAATGCCGTCACGTTTGAGTCCGTAGGCCACATTTTGTGCAACGTTCATGTGCGGGAAGAGCGCGTACGATTGGAACATCATGTTCACGGGCCGTTCGTACGCGGGCATCTGGGTGATGTCGACGCCATCGATCCATACCTTGCCAGATGTCGGCGTCTCAAGCCCTGCAAGAATACGCAGAAGCGTAGTCTTGCCGCAGCCAGATGCTCCCAGTAGGGAGAAAAGCTCACCGCGAAAAATCTCCAGATCCACCTGGTCGACTGCGGTGAATCCACCGAATGATTTGGTGATCCCATCTACCTTGATAAAGGGCGCTGTGTCTGGATCAAGCCAGGGTCGATCCGAGTGGTCGAGGGTGTCGGACATGCGCGGGCTCAAGTCAGGCAGTGGCGTGGATTGTGATTAACAAAAAGGGGTGCCACCACGTCGGTGGTGACACCCCAGAAAGAGGCGGTGCGCTAGTTTCCAGACTTGAACTTGACCCATGCCCGTGTCCGAGCTTTTTCAACCTTCGGTGGGACGACGGCCAGGGTATACATTTGTGCGACCGCGTCTGCCGTTGGATAGGCAGCGGTGCTGCCCGTGACGGCCGAATCCACCAGCGGCAAGGCACTCTGGTTTGCTGTGGCGTACCAGGTGTAGTTACTGTCATTGGCTGCGACTTCCGGTCTCATCATGTAATTTAGAAAGAGATGGGCATTCTCGATATTCTTTGCATCTGCGGGGATGACCCAACCATCGATCCACACATTGGCGGCGCCCGGTCCCGGGGGTGAAAAGAAATCCAATACAACGCCCGTGTTGGCTTCTTCTGCACCAGACATAGCTAGCAGTCCGTCTGGCCCCCACGTGACGGCCAAGCAGAACTCTTTCTCTGGCATTTTCTGATAGGCATAGTTGTCGAACGTTTTTATGTACGGACGTATCTTCAATAACATGTCGGCTGCTTTGGCGTAATCTGCAACGTCTTTGGAGCTTGGATCAAGCCCCAGGTAGGCCAAGGCCATCGGAATGACATCGGTCGGAGAATCAAGAAAAGCAACGCCACACTGCGCGAGTTTTTTCATATGCTCGGGTTTGAAGATTAAATCCATTGAGCCAATTGGAGCATTCGGTAATACGCTACGAACCAGTTCTTCGTTATAGGTCACACCGTGGGTGCCCCACATAAAAGGAATCACATATTGGTTGCCTTCATCCCAATTGCTCGCCAGTTGACCCATGACATCGGTCCGCATATGTTTGAGATTCGGCAACTTCGACTTATCAAGAGGTTGCAAGATGTTGGCGGCTGGGATCAAGCGACCGATGGCTGAACCGCTGTGGCTGACAACATCGTAGCCAGAGTGGCCCGCTAGGAGTTTCGTGTCTGCGGTTTCCACTGAGTCGTAATTGTCGTAGGTCACCTTGATGCCAAATTCCTTCTCAAAATCGGCGATGGTGGTTTCGCCGATATACTCAGCCCAGTTGTAGACGTTGAGTGTGCCAGCGGCAAATACTGGCACTGCGATCAGAGTGACTACCAGTGTCAACAAACCTGCCAGGGTGAATTTGGGTGTGAGGGAAAAAACTTTCATGGTCCTTCCTCGGGTTAGTCCTATGTTCGTTGGGAAAAACAACGTTCACCTGCCGGGCTTGGCAGGAGCCTTCTGGTTCGATAGTGTATCTATGTTTGTTAGCACGTGTGCAAATACGAGTACTGACGCTAGCGTGCGGTTTGGGCAGTCACGCCAATGGTTGGTTTGGCGCGGGAAAGGTGCTGGAAACCGATCGTGATGATCGCGATCCTAGCCATGTCGTCAGGCCCAGTAACCTGATAATAGATCACTTGAATGCAGCAAAATGTTTAAAGAGAATCGGCCGACAAATGAAGCTGAAAGTGACGTTTTTGGCAAGGTTTCGAGAACGGATATGCTTGCACCTTGGACCTATCGGTCGGAAGAACTAACAGCCCTAGAGTTGGAAGCGCTATTTCTTAGTGATTGGTTGTTGGCAGGTCATGCGAGCGAGATTCCAAACAGCGGCGACTACACCACCTTTAACATCGGTGGCGAGCGAGCCGTCCTGATTCGCGACGAAGAAGGGCGAATCGGCGCATTTCACAATGTCTGTCGTCACCGAGGGAGTCGAGTGGTTGGCGCAAACCGTGGACACTGTCGGCGCACCATGGTTTGCCCGTTTCACGGTTGGACCTATCATCTGGATGGTCGACTGAAACAGATTCCATCACCAGGCACCTTCAACCAACTGGAGATCGCGTCGAACGGACTGATACCGGTCGAACTTGAAATGTGGCATGGATTTCTTTTTATTCGTTTTCGGTCGGGTGGGCAGTCGCTCGCTACGCGTTTGGCTGCGGTTGAGGAAAAGGTTGCGCACTATCGCTTGAGCGAACTGCTGCCGCTTGGCAGTCGGCGTGTTGTCGAGTTGCCCTATAACTGGAAGCTGATCCACGACGTCGACAACGAAGGCTATCATGTCCCGAGTGCTCACCCGTCGTTGCACTCGTTGTATGGCAGAGATTACCGGGATTCATTGATGGGCGATGTGCCGATCTCAATCGCTCGAGTGGATGAGGATGTGTCACCGTTTTGGAGCGTTGATTATTATAAGAAACTGCTACCATCGTTCGATCATTTGCCACAATCGGACCAGCGAGTTTGGTTTTACTTTGCGGTGTTCCCGAATCTTGTTTTTGTGCTGTATCCAGAAATGGTGGAGTTCTACATGACTGTGCCTGTGTCGGCTGGAAAGTCATTGATGATTGGACAATGTTTCGGACTGCAGGACGATCGACGGGAGACACGAGCCGCACGTTATCTTAATCAAAGGATTAATGAACAGACTGTGCGTGAGGACGAAAACCTTGTCCTGTGGTTGCAGGAGTCTTTCGCTACTAGCGTTTATCCTCGTGACAATCTGTCGACTCTGGAATTCGGGGTTGCCTATTTTCATCGGCAGCTGAAGGTAAAGCTGCCGGTATTGGGTTTGGAGATGACGCCGCAGACAGACCATTTGGCTGTACTGAATCAGAAAATGTTGAATGGCGTATGACTGAGCGTGACTCTCGTTTCGATTGTTTATTCGAATCGGTTGCGATTGGTCCAGTGACTGCGAAAAATCGTTTTTATCAGGTGCCTCATTGCAATGGCATGGGGCACGCGATGCCGAATAGTGTCGCGGCCATGCGGGGAGTAAAGGCAGAAGGGGGTTGGGCGGTGGTGTCAACGGAGGAGTGCGATATTCATGCCTCCACGGATGTGTTGCCGTATCCCGAAGCACGACTATGGGATGCGGAAGATGGGCGACGCATGGCCTTGATGGTCGACGCAGTGCATGCCCAAGGGGCATTAGCGGCAGTCGAGTTAGTTCACAATGGACATGCAGTGTCTAATCGCTATAGCCGACTTCCGGTGATGGGGGTTTCTGATCTCCCGGTGGCTGCGTTGGAGCCGAGCCAGGCATGTGCCATGACTCGGCGTGATATCTCGGATGTCCGGCGTTGGCATCGGCAAGCGGCTTTGCGGGCACGCGATATCGGCTTCGACATCGTATATGTCTATGCAGGTCACGATTTGACACTGGGTATGCATTTCCTGAGTCGACGTTACAACCGTCGCAGCGACGAATACGGCGGTTCGTTGACTAACCGGCTTCGGTTGACGCAAGAATTGTTGGAAGACACCCGCGAGGCGGTCGGCGACCGTTGCGGTATTGCATTTCGTTTTGCTGTTGATGAGCTTCTTGGAAGCGAGGGTTTGTCTTGTGAGGCTGAGAGTCGTGATGTTGTGGAGATGCTTGCAGAACACCCGGATTTATGGGACGTGAATCTAAGCGATTGGCCGAACGATTCAGTCACAGCACGGTTTGGAGAGGAGGGTGCTCAGGAGCCTTATGTGAAGTTTGTTAAACAGGTCACCAGCCGCCCGGTGGTCGGTGTAGGTCGATTTACATCACCCGATGTCATGGTGTCGCAGATTCAGCGTGGAATACTGGACATGATCGGGGCAGCGCGACCGTCTATTGCTGATCCTTTTCTACCACGAAAGATTGAAGAAGGACGTTTAGACGACATCAGAGAGTGTATTGGTTGCAACATTTGCGTGACGGGGGACTGGACGCATACGCCGATTCAGTGCACGCAGAATCCAACGATGGGAGAGGAATGGAGACGAGGTTGGCATCCGGAGAATATGAACCGCAAGGGACATTCCAATCGAGTTCTGGTGGTGGGTGCTGGGCCAGCGGGTTTAGAAGCGGCCATGTCTCTCGGCCGGCGCGGCTACGAGGTGTCACTTGCTGACACCAATGAAGGAGGGGGTCGAGTCGTTAAGGAAGCTGGACTTCCTGGCCTGTCTGTTTGGCGCCGGGTGGTTGACTACCGACTCGGTCAGATTGAGAAACTAAACCAGGTGATGTTTTATCCAGGCAGCCATATGGACCGGGACAGTATTTTTGCGTACGGTGCAGAGCATGTTGCGATAGCGACTGGTTCACGTTGGCGGCAAGATGGCCTCGGGCGTGCAAACTGGGAGCCGCTAGAGGGGATTGCAGATCATGGAAGTGTATTCACACCAGATGACATTGTGGAGGGCAATCTGCCAGTAGCAGGGCCTGTGGTGGTCTATGATGACGATCATTACTACCTGGGGGGAATCATTGCACAGATGTTGGCGCAGGCAGGGCTATCTGTCACGCTGGTAACGCCAGGGCCGGAAGTGTCCCACTGGACCCGTTACACAATGGAACAACCACGCATTGAGGCATTGCTCCGGCGGCTGGGTGTTCATCTTGAAGTCAATCACAAGTTGACAGGTGTGTTTCCAGATCGGGTTGTTGCTGTATCAAACCTCACGGCTGAAGTGCAGTCCATCGATGCGGTGTCTGTGGTGCTGGTAACCGCACGAGATCCTGTTAACACATTGTATTTTGAGATGGCGGGTATCGAAGAAGAGAGACGGGAAGAACTGCCATTTACGCTCGAACGAATTGGAGACTGTTTTGCACCGTCGACCATTGCGGCATCGGTGTATCACGGTCATCGTTATGCGCGCGAACTTGACCTTGATATAGATAGGGATGACGTTCCGTTTCGGCGAGAGTATGCGGTGATCTGAGTTTTTCGAGTATCGTGAATGGCGCGGCGGGGCCAGCGACTATCCTAACGAATGACACAGGAGCGGGAACCATGGAGCGGGACGGCCCTTTGATTGTATCGACCGATGAGATTCTGCGCATGGATGAACAGGTGGTTCATCCGTGGGAAAGTTTTGATCTCCCGCACGAGAAGCGCATGGTGGTTGGCCATGGGTCAGGTCTCTATGTGCAAGACAGTGAGGGCAATCGTTTACTCGATGCGCCAGCTGGAATGTGGTGTGTGAATGTCGGCCACGGACGACGGGAAATTATCGACGCGATCGTGCAGCAACTCTCACGGCTAAGTTATACCAGTCCGTGGAGTCATCCAACAGAGCCTGCAGCGCGACTTGCACATCGTTTAAGTCATTTGTCGCCAGGCGATTTAAACCATGTGTTCTATACCACCGGCGGATCTACCGCGGTCGACTCTGCGCTTCGGTTTGTAGCGTTCTACAACAATGTGCGAGGCCGGCCAGAAAAAAAACATATCCTTTCGCGGCACGATGCCTACCATGGGAGCACTTACCTTGCAGCGTCAGTGTCGGGGAAACCGCGAGATCGAAGTTGGTTTGATTTCGAAACCCGCACGATTCATTACCTGGCCTCTCCCAATCCTTATCGTCGAGAGGCCGGCCTCAGTGAAGAGGCATTCCTGGCACAGTTGCTCGCCGAGTTGGAGGAAAAAATTCTCGAGATCGGAGCCGATCGAGTCGCTGCGTTTATTGCTGAACCTGTGCTCGCCTCTGGTGGTGTGGTTGTGCCACCTGATGGTTATCACGCGGCTTTCCTGTCGGTATGCCGGCGTTACGATGTGCTTTACATATCAGATGAAGTTGTCACAGGTTTTGGCCGTCTTGGTCATTGGTTTGCGTCGGAAGATGTGTTCGGTGTCGTGCCTGACATTATTACCACCGCCAAGGGAATTACCTCGGGATATCAGCCGTTGGGCGCTGTTCTGATTTCAGATCGGCTGATTAGAGAGGTCGGAGGTGATGCAGATCGGGCGGCAGTTTTTGCCAATGGATTTACTTATTCTGGTCACCCGGTGGCTTGCGCGGCGGCGTTGGCCAATCTGGATGTGATCGAGAGCGATAACTTGCTGGAACACGCACGGCAAGTCGGCCCTTATCTTCAAGATCAATTGAAAACGTTAAATGATCTACCGATTGTTGGCGATGTGCGTGGCATTGGGCTTATGGCATGTGTTGAATGTGTGGTGAGTAAGGGAAGCGGGCAACCACTTGAAATAGATTATGCTGTGGGGAAACGTATAGATGCCCACTGCCAGTCGATGGGCCTTATTATTCGCCCCTTGATCAACATGTGTGTTCTGTCACCCCCTTTGATCATCAAACGGGCTGAAATCGACGAGATGGTTCGCATATTGCGCCGGGGGATCGAGAAAACAATGAACGACTTGCGGTCCGAGGGCATAGGGGATTTTGACTGAGGCGGTACGCAAAGGTGAAGGCCTCAGCTTGTCTAAGCAAGTGTGGTATGGCTAGGTTGTTGGCGGAATGAGTCTCCGGGGGCTGGATTTACCAGTGTCGTTTGCTGAGCAATACCGATTAATTGAGTTGCCGCCCTGGGGCGGTATCATCGATCGAAAGTGGGAGCGAGTTCTCACGTCAGATGCTAAGCAGGAGTGGCGTCAATTGATCAATCAATCGCTTTCTCCACGTCGATTTAAGCCGCGCGAACGGGGCCGGCGTTGTCTCTTCTCCAAAGTTTATGAATCACACGGCATTTGGTTTAAGTCTTATCCGAATGTTAGTCTGAGTCAGCGCGTTGCCCGGTTGCTGGGTCGAAACAAGGCGGCTAATGCATGGCGCAATGCATGGTTTCTTATTCAGTGTGGCATCACGACCCCCCGACCTGTCTTGGCATTGAATGCCCCCTGGTGGCGGCGCCAGCCAGAGTGGTTGGCATTCGAAGATTTTGCCAATGCACAAACCTTTACCCGTTGCTACTCAAATCAGATCGCCAGTGGACGGGGCATGCAGAAATTACTTATAGCGGTTGGTCAATTTATCGGTCAGTTGCACGAAGCACGCTGGTGGCATCGTGACCTCAACAGCAGTAACTTATTGGTTAGAGCAAGCGCTGATGCAACATATGAGTTTTGTATAGTAGATATCAACCGAATGCGGCGCACTCGTCGCATGAATCAATACAAACGAATCCACGATTTAGTTCGGCTAGGCATTTCTCGTTCTGATTATGAGACGTTGCTCAAGGCGTATTGTGATGCCACGGGCGTTGTGGTCGACACCAGTATGTTGCGTCGAGCGTTGAATCATAGTCAACAACTGCATGCGGCACGTCAGGCAGGATCCTACCTGCGCTGGTGGTTCAAAGTGAGTTATCAATTAGGCAAAATTCGTAATCTCGGGACATGAAGTGATGAGCCGGGAACAGGATCAAGCAAGTTATCTGCGAAGGCGTTATAGAGGATCGCAGGCAATTATCGACCGGCGGGAAAGAAAAATAGTAGGGCAGTTTCTAAGGCGCCTCGGACCACAGATCGGTAGGGTGCTGGATGCGCCAAGCGGGGTCGGGCGGTTCACCGCCCAGTTAAGAGAGGTCGCCTCGGAAAGGCTGGTTTGTGGCGATCTATGGGACGAGACCCTACAGGCGCTGCGGCGGGCGGAGCAGCGTCATGATGGCGTGGCAATCGAAACAACGGAAGTTGACCTTTACAGAGTGTTACCGTTCGCGCGAGGTGAGTTTGATCTGGTGTTCAACTTTCGATTTTTTCATCATATTCGAAGCGCTGAACAGCGTAATCACGTGGCTGCAGAGTTGGCCCGTGTTACATCCCGCTATTTGATCGTGTCGTATTATGCGACTGCGTCTATTCACGCGTGGCAAAAGCGCATATGGCGGCGTAAGGGGCATGCTCGTTCGCTGCCAATGATCCCACTTAGCGAGTTCCACCAATTGTTTGCTCGGCATGGCATGCGGATCGTTGAAGATCGATCGGTCTTACCGCTACTTCATGCACACCATATTGTGTTGTTTGAGCGCCAGTTGGGTTGCTAAGGCAGTAATGGGGCAGAAGCGCGGGTCAATGACCGACGCGCATTAATGCACACGACCGGTGATGACTAGCGTTCTTCTTGCGCTTTGGCGGCAAGATAATTGATCAGGTCGATCAATTCATTGGGGCCGCCAGCCATTGACACTTTTGTTTGATAGGTGCCATCGACGATGATGGTGGGGACGCCGTTGGTTTGGTAGCGTCGTGTCATGTCGCTGGCGTAGGTTACCTTTGTGCTGACGCCAAAAGATGTGAATGTCTCAAGCACTGCCTGGCGATCAGCACCATGGGCGGCGGCCCAGTCAGCAAAGTGTTCTGGTGTAAAGATGCGCTTACGTTCCTCGTGGATTGCATTGAAGTAGGCGCCGTGAAGCAGTTTGGTTAGACCAAGGGCTTGCATAGTGTAAAACGCGTGTGCATCGAAAGCCCAACTGTTGTTGAGGATAGCTGGCATGCGGACATACTCAACATTGTCCGGCTTGTTCTTGAGCCAACGTTTAAGATGGGGTTCGAGTTTGTAGCAGTGGGGGCATTTGTACCAGAATAGTTCTAACACTTCGATTTTTTCGCCTGTTTGAACCGATTGCGGTTCGGCGAGGCGAACGTAGTTAACGCCCTCTGCTACTTCCTGCGCGGAGGCAGGTAGAGAGAGTAAGCAGAAGGCCAGGCATGTGAACAAGATTCGCTTCATGACAAATATCTCCTGTGGCAAAATGCCGAGATCAGTGAGCTACGCTCAATTGGTTAATCAGTCGGGCGGCAAGCCCGTCAAAGTCCCCGTTACTCATTAGCACAATTTGATCCCCCGGACGGGTTGTTGTGTGCACCAGCCCTAGTATGTCTTCCACTGAGTTACACACTTCTAGTGTAGTACTGTCGTTGGGAATGGCAAGTTCAGCCGGCTCCCAGGTCAGGTCAGGTCGACGCCAAATGATGACTCGATCGGCAGCGCTGAGGGCCTGCCCCAATTGACCCAGGTGGTGTCCTAGTTTCATCGTGTTTGAGCGCGCTTCGAGTATCACCATCAGGCATTGTTGGGGATGTTTTTTCCGTAACGCATCAAGCGTTGCCGTGATGGCGGTGGGGTGGTGTGCAAAATCGTCATAGACGCTCAGTCCATTGTGGTCTCCAAGGTGCTGTAGTCGTCGCTGCGGTGGTATGAAGGACGACAAGGCGGTGCAGGCATCAGCGGGCTTGACTCCAACGGCGTTGGCGGCAGCAATGGCGGAGAGCGCGTTTGCCATGTTGTGTTGACCAAACAATGGCCAAACGATTTGACCTTCGGTGTTCCCCTGGTAACAGACTGAAAATTCTGAGCAATCACGGGTCCGCGGGCATACGGTCCACAGCGCGTCAGCGTCAGCACGGGCATCAAACCACTCAAGTTGACTCCAACATCCCATTTCGATTGCACGGGCAAGGTTTGTATCGGCCTGGTTGACAATCAGGGTGCCGTTCGCCGACACCGTTCGAACGAGATAATGAAATTGCCTGATGATGTCTTCTACCGACGAGTAAATGTCGCCATGGTCGAACTCAAGATTGTTGAGTATGGCGACGTGTGGGTGGTAGTGGACAAACTTGGGCCGCTTATCGAAGAAGGCGCTGTCATACTCATCTGCCTCAATGACAAAATGTTTGCCGCGGCCGCAGCGTGCAGAGACTGAAAAAGTGCTGGGTACTGCGCCGATCAGGAACCCCGGTTGTTGCCCGCATCGGTCGAGCAGGTGGGCCAGCATGGCACTGGTGGTGCTCTTCCCGTGCGTGCCGGCGACGGCAATCACGGTGCGAGTGCTAAGGACTTCTCTGGACAACCATGCCGGGCCAGATTGGTAGTCGAGGCCGGAGGTCATGGTGGCCTCAACGGTTGGGTTGCCGCGCGATAGAGCGTTGCCAATCAATATACAGTCCGGTGGGGGATCGGGCAGTTCTCCGGTGTAGCCTTCGGTCAGACTGACGCCTTGTTCGCTAAGCAGGGTGCTCATTGGGGGATAGGCGCCCGCATCAACGCCGGTCACTTCGTGACCGAGTTCTCGGGCGATCAGGGCTATACCGCCCATGAAGGTTCCGCTAGCGCCAAGGATGTGTAGATACACGGGTCAGGAAACTGCTGTGTCTTGGTTGCGTTACATCAGAATGTTCAAGATCACTATCCACACCGGGAACACTACCACTGAGTAGCCGATGACAATGGTGAAAGCGATCCAAAGCGGCACCTCGATCGCATGTCGAAGGATAGAAGACTGAATGCATAGAGCCCAAATAACAATTGCCCACGTCACATAGTAGGCTATGGAAAGCTGGATTACTGGGGTAGGATAATCGACTATTCCCGCATTGATGGCCTCTACGAGTTCACGCGCCATTTCCTCAATGTATTGTTTGTCCTGTCTTACTCCTGAGGCCAATGGCCAACGGATGAGTTTGGTTAGTGCCAGTGTCCCGAAAATAGCTGTTGCGGTTTGTCGCCAGCGTTCAGCGACGCCATTGCTCTTTAGAATGACCAGCAAAACGGTACCGAGAAGCATTGCCCACAGGGAGTATGCGAATGCTTTTGCCGGCAAAGAGTAACTACTGTTGTAGAGGTGACTGTCGCTGAGGACACAAAACAGCACAAGCGCGACCGCGGTGCCTAGAAGTAAGTTATTTGAGGTTGGTACATTCTCAGTACGTTGCCGGAAAAGACAAAGATCAGCAAAGATTCTAAGCGTGGGTGTTATAGACATGAAAACTCCAATACAGGCTGTGGTGTCTGGGGCCGGATGGTGTCTAGGTGGTGATGATATCATTGGCTTTCTGACTATTTGCGGAAAACAAGCATTGTTCAGGACAGTGGCTAGATTGATGCTGGTTCAGGTGCCGTTGAAGTTGCGTGTTAATTACATCATTCCATTTTGATCGTTTATTGACCTTGACATGACTGATTTAATTCAGTGTCAGGATGAGCTCGTTAGATTTTGTCAGAGCGCGATGCGGGCACCGTGGTTGGGTCTTGATACTGAATTTGAACGAGTTCGAACCTACTACCCACGCTTGTGCTTGCTTCAGTTATCGACGCTGGAACGGACTGTGTGTGTTGATCCGTTGCAAGGGCTTGATCTGGATCCGTTAGCGCAGTTAATCAACAATGCCTCGCCCATCACGATATTGCACGCGGCACGCCAGGATCTTGAGGTGCTTCAATATGCTTTGCAGGTGTCGCCCCAACGAGTTTTCGATACCCAGATAGCGGCGGCCTTGTTAGGTCATGGCGAACAGGTGGGTTATGCCAGCCTGGCAAAGACACTTTGTGGCATGAACCTGGCTAAGCAGCAAACGCGAAGTGACTGGGCGCGGCGGCCCCTAAGCGATGCGCAGATTAGTTATGCGCTCGATGACGCTCGTTATCTAGGCTCGTTTTATGAACAATTTGTCGAGGAACTTAATGATCGAAAAAGACTGGAGTGGGTTATCGAGGACTGCGCTGCTCTGGTCGACCGCGATTTGTTGAGCGAGGCCGCAGACACTGCCGTGATGCGAACTCATGCTCGTTCCCGTCGACTTACGCATGAGCAGCAGAGTGTGGTTTTGGCGCTGGCTCGCTGGCGTGAGCGCACGGCCCAGGAGAGCGATCTTCCACGTGGCTGGGTCTTGCCCGACAACGCGGTGTTAGACATCGCCCGTGAAATGCCTGGCAATGCCAATGCATTAGGTTCGATCGAGAGTTTCTCTTCTAAGTTGAGAGAGCGTTGGGGACGGTTCCTGATGAGCGTCATTGATGACGGGCGTCGAAATAAGAACAAGATTGAACCATTGCTTGTTGAAGTGCGGCCGACACGTGAAATGAAGCAGTTGGCCGATGGGTTGTGGGCTCAATTAAAGTCGCGATGCGCTGATGAGGGCATCGCAACCAGCGCGGTTGCACGACGGGAACAACTGACAGCGTTGGCATCCGGTCAGGACAGTGTTGCTCTACTAAGTGGCTGGCGAGGGCGATTTATTGGCAGTGAATTGAAGCGTTTTTGCGATGGCGTTTTATCGGGCGGGAGTTGCTAGAATGAGGTGTGGAAGTAAGAGCTATTACACTTTTATTGTAGGCAGGGGGTCGTGATGACAATGATTAAGTCAATTCTGTTGCCGTTCAATAATGTATTGCCAACTGCAGTTGCTATCAATGCCGCGAGAACACTCGGTCAGCAGTTTGAGAGTTATATAGAAGGGGCATTTTGTCGTCAGTTGCTGCCGGTGATCGCAGGTGAAGGCATTACTTTGCCCGGAGACTATCTGGCGGAGTTTGAGGAGGAGGGGCGTCGACAGAGCGACGAAGCGCGCGATGTTTTTTTTCAACTGATCGGTGAGGTAGATATCCCAGAAGCTGATCTCGAGGACGCAACCGTTGGCCTGCGCGCCGGGTGGACTGAGATGGTGGGTACCGGTACCGGCGGTATCGCCGAGTATGCCCGGCTTTTTGATCTGAGTATTATTGCCCGTCCGGACGATGAAGTCGCTGTTGAATGGAAATCGACGATTGAGGCGCTACTTTTTGAAAGTGGTCGCCCGATATTGCTGGTTGGTGATGAGGTGCCAAGCGTAGTGGGTGATCGGGTAGTGGTTGCCTGGAATGGAAGTGTTGAAGCTGCTCGGTCTGTGGTCATGAGCGAGGCACTGTTGCCAAACAGCAGCGAGGTGGTAGTCGTTACTGTTGCGGGAGCCACTGTTCCAGGTCCTTCGGGTAAACAGCTAGTAGCACAAATGTGTGCGCGTAATATCAACGCGCGAGCTGAAACCATCGAGCGTGGTGGCACGACGGTTGGGGGCGCGCTGCTTGACTATGCGGAGGATTTTGACGCCGATCTGTTGGTCAAAAGCGCGTTTACCCAAAGTCGTTTTCGTCAGTGGGTATTTGGCGGAGCTACCAAGGAGATTATTTCAACCGCATCCATACCTGTGTTGATGTGCCATTGAGACAATAAAAAATGATGAGCGGGAAACTATAAGATGAAGCCACCAGTCAGGGTTGCTGTCACGGGCGCGGCGGGACAGATCAGTTACGCGTTATTATTCCGGATAGCGGCCGGTGACATGCTAGGGCCTGATCAACCGATCATTCTTCAATTGCTTGAAATTCCGCCGGCGATGGAGGCGCTCGAGGGTGTTTTTATGGAGCTGGCTGACTGCGCGTTTCCACTTCTTACAGACATTGTTCGCAGTAGCGATCCAGACGAGGCCTTTGCCGATGTCGATTATGCGCTGCTGGTGGGCGCTCGGCCACGTGGGCCGGGAATGGAACGCAAAGATCTGTTGCTTGAAAACGCGAAGATTTTCTCTGCACAGGGCAAGGCGCTCAACGATCATGCGAGTCGCGCTGTTCGAGTACTGGTTGTTGGAAATCCCGCCAACACGAATGCGCTGATCGCCTCTGCGAACGCACCAGATATTCCCTCCCGCCAGTTCAGCGCAATGATGCGCCTGGATCACCACCGGGCGGTGGCTCAGTTGGCTGACCATCTGGGCGTGTCGACGAATGCGGTACAACGGATGACGATTTGGGGCAATCACTCGGCGACTCAATATCCTGACGTTTCTCATGCCACGGTAGACGGCAAGTGCGCCGCCGACTTGGTTGATGAAGCTTGGCTGGCGGAGAAGTTTATTCCCATCGTGCAACAACGGGGCGCAGCCATCATCCAGGCTCGTGGCGCTTCAAGTGCGGCGTCAGCCGCTGCGGCGGCTATTGCTCATGTTCGAACATGGGTGTTTGGAACACCAGTCGATGACTGGACAAGTATGGGGGTCATTAGTGACGGGAGTTATGGGATTGGCGAAGGGATTTATTATTCTTTTCCGGTGACCTGTTCGAATGGGGAATACCAGATTGTTGAAGGACTTGAGATCAGTCGTTTCAGTCGAGTTCGAATGGATGCCACGCAGGCGGAGTTGGAAGAAGAACGCAATGGTGTTCGTGATCTCCTTTAACGTACGAAGAGCAAGCTCTCAACGGTACTTCCGGTATCGGTCGGAGGTGTCGTGATGACGCGTATTGCTGTGTCGGGAGCATCCGGTCGCATGGGTCGGACGTTGATTGAGGCAATAAACACTGATGGCAATAGTGAATTGGTGCACGCGTTCGAACAGCCGAGTTGCGATCAAATCGGTATGGATGCGGGAGCGGTGGCCGGATTGACCCCGCTCAACGTTTTGGTAACAGATTCCATCGATGGCCCAATGTTTGATGTTCTGATTGAGTTTACAACGCCCTCAGCAACGCTTAGCCATCTCCAGTTCTGTCGACAGCACCGGCGTTGCATGGTGATTGGTACTACAGGGTTGGCAGAGGAACAACAAGTAATGGTGAAGGCGGCGTCAAAGGACATTGCGATTTTGCAAGCTCCCAATATGAGTGCGGGTATTAACTTGACACTTAAGTTATTACAGGTAGCGGCACAGGCATTGGGTGACAGTGTCGATGTTGAGGTTATCGAAGCCCATCACCGTCACAAAGTCGACGCGCCTTCTGGAACCGCGTTGCGGATGGGTGAGGTAGTGGCTGAGGCACTCGGCCGAGACCTTGACACGCATGGTGTATTTGCGCGCCACGGACTCACGGGTGCGCGTGAACCCAAGACCATCGGTTTCTCCACGATCCGTGCATCGGACATCGTTGGTGAGCACACGGTGATGTTTGCAGGACCTGGCGAACGCATTGAAATCACCCACCGTGCCACTAGCCGAATGACTTTTGCCGCCGGTGCTGTACGGGCTGCTAACTGGATCATCGAACAGCCCCCGGGGCTTTATGACGTGCAGGATCTATTGGGGCTGAATTAAGTAGGACGCGGTCTGGATTGTGCACTGGATGAGGGAATTCACAAGTCAAATGATTGGGTTGCTTTAATTGTGGTCTGAGCATTGGTCAATTCCAGTGGTAGCCGTTACAGTTACTCTGCAAAGGGGAGACGGATCATGGATCGCGTATTACTAACCACTGCGGGTTCCGAGCGATTGTGGCAGGAACTTGAGCATTTTAAGCATGAAAAACGCCCGCGAGTGATTGAGGCTATCGCCGAGGCTCGGGCGCACGGGGATCTGTCGGAGAACGCGGAGTATCACGCCGCCCGAGAGCAGCAGGGTTTTATAGAAGGGCGTATCGGGGAGCTTGAGGACAAGTTAAGTCGGGCAGAGGTGATCGATTCGGGCAAACTCGACCCCGGGGGAAAAGTGGTTTTCAGTGCGCGTGTGAGATTGTGGGAAGAAGCTGGTGATCGGGAAGTCAGTTACCAGATTGTTGGGGAACTAGAGGCGGACATCAACCAAGGACTGATATCGCACAGTTCACCCCTGGCTCTCGCCTTGTTGGGCAAGATGGAAGGCAATGAAGTTGAGGTTGATGCGCCAGGTGGTATCCAGCGTTACGAGATCTTGTCCGTGGTCTACGGTAACAACTAGAGAATTGGAGGAGACCGGTGTGGCGACGAATCTCGAGCAAGAACTTGCACAGCATCTGATTCGGTTTAAGGAGCTCGATCAGCACCAGTCTAGTTTTCGGCCTGTTGACATGGCATTGGCGCGGTTCGATAGGCGACGCTTTTCTGTCATTGGCAGGCCGAGTGAAGCGACTAGCGATGCGAAATCTTTGAATAGTGTTGAAGCCTTCAACATGGTCTATGTTCAGTGTGAACCCGGTAAGGGAATCGGCCTTCACAAGCACAACACAGCGGAGATATTTATTCCAATGACTGGCATGTGGGAGGTCGGTATGGGTGACGAGGGCGAATCATTGGTCACGCTGGGGCCATGGGATATTCTGAACGTGCCGCTCAATGTCATGCATTCGGCGACCAACGTGTCCAACGCGGCAGCTTTTTTGATGGTGATTAGTACGGATCAGAGGGGTCCGGAGATTTTTTGGGATCCGAAAATCATTGCCGAGATCAACGATGGAGGTGGTGATGTGTCTGCGACGGAGATCCCGGAAGGCGATTTCAAATTCAGTTAAGGGGTAGCTACTGATCGATTGTCAAGGTTCAACAGACCTCGCTTGGCACGTCAGTGATTAACATCGATCCCGGTGTGTGCGTGATGACCAAAGGTATAGATGCATGTTGAATGGCGTTTTGTGGTGTCACGCCACAAGCCCAGAAGACGGGTACCTCTCCTTCCCGGATTTCGCTCGGATCACCCCAGTCGGGCTGTGTTAGATCGCTGATTCCAATGCTCGATGGGTCGCCCACATGCACTGGCATGCCGTGGGTATGCGGAAACCGTGCGGTGATTGCCGATGCGCGAATGGCTTGTGCGGGGGACATCGGGCGCATTGAAACGACCATGCCACCGGAGAATGGTCCGGCAGGTGAGGTTTTAATAGCGGTTCGGTACATCGGTGCTGTTCGGTCTAGTTCCACATGGCGCAACGGAATGCCGGCCTTCAACAGTGCTTCTTCAAAGGAGAAAGAACAACCCAGGACAAACGCCACTGAGTCCTCAGTCCACAGGTCCATGATATCGGGGATCGATTGCTCAAACTGACCCTCACGGTACACGTTGTAACTGGGCAGGTCTGTTCGAATATCAAGATCGGTGCCGAGAGTTTGAATATTTGGGTTTCCAGTGTCGGAGATGCCGACCAGGGGGCAGGGTCGCGGATTGCGTTGGCAAAATCGCGCAAAGTCGAGTGCATAGCGGCTTGGGAGTATTGCGACGTTTCCTTGGGTAAAGCCGTTCGCCATATTAGCGGTGGTGCCCGTGAACTCACCCGTGCGAAAAGCCCTTCGCAAGTGTGCCGGTTCAGCGGTCTCGGTATTCAAAGGTAGCGGATATTCGAAAGCGGAATGAATGGGTGGCAAAGCCATGAGGGTTCTCCAATGAGATGGTGATAACCCGTTAACGGCGCATCACCGGTACCGGTAAGATGAGCATTTTACGGGTTCGTTGATCAAGATCTAAGTCCCGCTCCGAGTCTGTTCGACCAGCACGCGTCTTAGAATCTTTCCCGATGCCGATTTTGGTATCTCGCTACAGAATTCAATGACTCGGATACGTTTGTGCGGTGAAACCAGTTCTGCCATGAAGGCCATGATTTGGGCCGCAAGTGGCTCGTTGTCCAAATCACCTGTTCGAGTTACAACATAGGCCTTCGGAAGTTCACCGGCTTCTTCATCGAGTATTGGGATTACGGCTGCATCGATGATCTCTGGGTGAGTCAGTAGCAGTGCCTCCAGCTCAGCCGGGCTGACCTGTAGGCCCTTGTACTTGATGAGTTCTTTCACTCGGTCAACGATATAGAAGAAACCATCTTCGTCGGCATAACCGATATCACCAGTGCGGTACCATCCGTTTTCATCGATGCTGTCAGCGGTTGCCGTCGCTTGGTTGAGGTACCCGCGCATAATTTGTGGGCCGCGAATCCATAGTTCTCCCTCAGCATTTGGCCCCTGATCAGCACCACTGTCAACGTCGACAATGCGGACTTCCGTCATGGGGATTACTTTGCCGATCGATCCGGGCTTGCCGTTCTTGGCGTTCTTGGGAGACAGATGGGTGACTGGACTCGCTTCGGTCATGCCATATCCCTGTACAACGGGGCAGCCCACGCGATTTCCTGCTTCGATAGAAAGTTCAGCACCAAGCGGCGCCGCGCCACAGAATAGGGTGCGCAGGCTGGACAGATCGTATTGATCAACCAGTGGTGATTTGGCAAGGCCGAGCACCATCGGCGGAACCATAGGTAGGGTTGTAATGCGGTAACGTTGTATTAAAGCGAGAAAATCAGCCATATCAAAGCGCGGCATGGTCACCACTGTGGCTCCGTGCGCGAGGGCCAGTTTCATTACCACGACCATGCCATAAATGTGAAAGAACGGCAGGACGGCAAGAACAATGTCGTTTTCTTCTAGGCGAGGTTGCGATTCAAAGCCGTGAAACTGACACAGGTTGGCGACGAGGTTGTGGTGGGTCAGCATGACGCCTTTGGGCAACCCTGTCGTGCCGCTTGAGTAGGGTAGAACGACAAGATCGTCTCTCGGATTAATTGTGACATCCGGCGGCGAATCACCTACGCCAAGCAGATCGGAAAAGGGAGTAGCGCCGGTTGCTTCACCCAACACAAATATTTCCTCCACCGATGATTCGATAACAGCCTCCAGCGCTTTGTCGAGAAAGAGCGGGGTAGTGACGAGAAAGCGCGCGCTGGCATCGTTCAACTGGTTAAGCAGTTCGCGAGCGGTGTAGAGTGGATTGATGGTTGTGTTGATGCCGCCTAGTTGAGCGACCGCGTTGAATACCACGGCGTATTCAGGCACGTTTGGGCAGTAAATCGCGAGCACATCGCCTTTTCTGAAACCTCGAGCCGCAAGTCCCGTTGCCGCTTGTCCAACCTGGATCTGCAGGTCTGCATACGACAGGGCGTTTCCACTGGGACCGTCAATTAAAGCTGCCTTGTCGCCCAGGCGCTTGGCGTGGCGCAGTGCGTAGTCGTTGACTGATATTTCCGGAATCTCAAGTGGACCTGCAGTTTGGTCATGGGTATAGATCAAGTATCCTCCTTCACCCCCAAAACAATCCATTCGGAGTTGTTCTTTCGTGGTCAATTCGCCTACAGTGCGCTCGCCAAGCGAATTCGTAATCGGTCACTTACGTTCGTTCGGTAATGATCCCCAAGAGACTTGATTTCAAGGACCAGATTACTATGGCACTAACCGCTGATTTTGGGCCCAAGGATATCCGTTCGCAGATACAACGTACAGATATTCAGGGTCGCCATTTAACTTTTATCGACGATCTCTCAGAAAGTGAGCTTCTGAACCTGTTTGTCACGGCGGAAATGCTTGAACCCTACTGGCGAAGTGGCATCGATTTATTGAGAAATCGTATTCTTTGTACCTTGTTTTTTCAGCCCAGCACGCGGACGCGTTTCAGTCATGAGACTGCTATGTTTCGTCTGGGCGGCAATGTATTGACGGAGTCCAACCCTCTGATCAGTTCGTCAGCGGCCAAGAACGAGTCGTTGTACGATTCGATTCGAGTGATATCACAATATGCGGACGTATTAGTACTTCGTCATCCTGACGATGAACGAGTATTGGCTGATATCAAGTTGTTGGGGAAAGATTCAGTACCGATCATCAGTGGTGGTTATGGGGATGTGACCCACCCAACGCAGGGTTTGCTAGATATGTATACCGCGTGGCGTTGGTTGGGGGGTGATTTTTCATCGATGACGGTCATGATTGCGACCCCCGACCTGTCACGCGCCCGCTCAGGACAATCGTTCGCACTGGGCCTGGCTCGCATGGGAGCTACACTGCACTACTCTGGCACGACAGGGTTACGTACGCCGAATGTAATTCGGCAGAAACTCGATGCAATGGGTGCGAATTATACTGAACACAATGATCTCACTATCAGCCAGCAGGAAGACCTGATCGCGGATGAAAAGATCGATCTTCTTTATCTGCCGGGCTGCTCAGTGAAAAAGGGCGATCCCGGGCGAGACGATTTTATGAAAAAGATGCAGGAGTACTATTTCACGCTTGAGGGAATGGAAAGAATCGAAAGCCGCAGTGGCAAGACCGTTGGTGTAATGCATTCATTGCCACGTAATGAAGGCGAATTCGATTTTTCCATTGATGCGAGTCCCTACCAGTTGTATTTCAAGCAGATTGGATTTTCAGTGCCACTCAGAATGTCGCTGATAGCGAACATTATCGGTCTCGGTTAACTGGTAAGGAGAAGGTATTCGTTTTGGCTCGGCAGACACATGTTCGAATTATTGCTACCGGCGGTACCATTGCAGGCCGCGGCGATTCACCCACCGAGGTAGCCTACGCATCGGCACAAGTCTCCGCTGATGAGTTGGTGCTCGCAGTGCCCGGTCTTAGCGAGTTAGCGGAGATCTCGACCGAGACGCTTTTTGCCTTGGATTCGAAGGAGATGGGCTTCAGCCATTGGCGCTCGCTGGCCGCGTTGATTGATCAACGACTCGCAGATGCAACGTGTGACGGTGTTGTGGTGACGCACGGTACGGATACGCTGGAAGAGGCTGCTTGGTTCCTTGATTTGGTTGGTCGATGGAGCAAGCCGGTTATTTTGGTGGGTAGCATGCGTCCAGCCACTGCTTTATCTGCTGATGGGCCAGCTAACCTGTATCAAGCCGTGAGTGTTTGCGCTGATCCTGCTGCTGCCGGTCGTGGCGTGATGGTCGTAATGGCTGCTGACATCTTGTCGGGTTGGCGTGCCGTGAAGATCAGCGCGACCGCACTGAATGGATTTCATGCTTATCCCGGTGGGTCGGTTGGTTACGTCAGTGGTGATCAGGCTTTTTTCTATCAGGGGCCAGATCCTGGTCCGTTGGCGGGTCGTTTTGCTGACCTTATCAATGATGGGCAGCCGCTGCCATTGATCGATATTCAATTCTGCACAGCTGGTTGTGCGCAGTTGCATAACCAATGGTGGCCGCAGGGACTAGATGCAGGCTTGGTGGTGGCAGGGTTTGGCGGTGGCACTGTGCCCGATACGATGGCAGATGCGTTGCGAGAAACGGCGAGCTCCGGTACCAGTATTGTGATCTCCTCAAGGGTGCCTAAGGTAACGGTATTGCCGGAGACGATGACGCTTGAAGAAAGCGATCGGGTGGTGGCATCGCGTTACCTTAACCCACAGAAAGCAGCTGTACTGTTGTCGCTCAGCCTCGCCGCAGGTTGTACACCGCTATCGTCTTTTGAGGCATTGCAGTAGATGAATTGCGACGATCCACGCAACGCGTCGCGCGATCGGTTATTGATTGCGGTAGGTGGCAATGCCATCCATCCAGAGGGCATTCGCGGGACTTCAGAAGAACAGATGCAGGTTGCGGCCGAGGCCGCTGATCACCTTCTGCCATTGTTGCAGCAGGACAATGAATTAGTGATTACACATGGCAATGGTCCGGGTGTAGGTAAGACCATGATGCGTCAGGTGTTGGCTCGACACCGCGTTGCTCCTATGTCGTTGGATATCTGTGTTGCGAATACGCAGGGTGTGACGGCTTATATTTTGACGCAGGCATTTGAGAATGCGCTGCGCCGAGTGGGCAACCCCCGACATGCTGTAGGGTTGGTGACACAGGTTGAAGTGGATCCGGCCGATCCAGCGTTCACACACCCCTCAAAGCCGGTGGGGTACTTTTATAATGAGTCAGAAGCATCCGATCTGGTCGCAGAATTTGGCTGGGAAATGAAAGAAGAAGCTGGCCGTGGTTGGCGACAGGTGGTGGCATCACCTGAGCCGCGCCATGTTTGTGACATTTCCCTGATTGATGTGCTTGCGCGTCGTGGCACAATTGTGATTGCCGGGGGGGGTGGTGGTGTGCCTGTCGTGCGAGATCACCTGGGTGTTCGCCACGGCATTGAAGGTGTAATCGATAAGGATCTAACTTCCGCACACATGGCGAGGGTGTTAGGTATTCCGCAGCTAGTGATTCTGACCGGCGTGTCTGGGGTATCGATTAATTTCGGCCGCGATGATGAAGAAAAGATCGGTCGAATTGGTGTCACCGCACTGCGTCGGTTACAGAATGATGGTCATTTCCCAGCAGGCAGCATGGGGCCAAAAGTTGAGGCGGCATTGCGCTTTGTTGAGAACGGTGGAGCGCGTGCGATTATTACTGGCCTGGAAGAGGCGGTTCCGGCACTCGCCGGAGAAACGGGCACCCATGTGGTGCCTGATGCAGCACTGTAAAGGAGCAAGTGGTTGATTATGAATGACGTCGTCGCCGGTAAGACGAAAGATCTATTTGAAGCGCTCGAGCCTGAGCCACGCCTACTGATGGGCCCTGGACCGGTGGATGTTTACCCGGCTGTTCTGCGCGCCATGTCGTTACCGATGCTGGGCCAGTTTGATCCGCAGTTCACTGATTATATGAATGAAGTCATGGCGCTTTACCGGCGGATTTATCGTACGGCCAACCAATGGACTTTATTGGTAAATGGTACTGCGCGGGCTGGAATTGAAGCGTGTCTGAGTTCAATGATTTCCCCAGGTGATCGTGTGTTGGTACCTATCTTTGGTCGATTTGGCCATCTGCTCACCGAGGTCGCCAGTCGTTGCCGTGCGCAAGTAATCAATATTGAGACGGAATGGGGCAGTACTTTTGAGGCAGATCAAGTAGCAGACGCTATACGTCGGTATAAACCTCGTATCGTGGCGCTTGTTCATGGCGACACATCCACCACCATGGCCCAGCCGTTGGCCGACATAGGTCTGATCTGTCGTGAGGCAGGCGCGCTGTTATACGTCGATGCCACAGCGACTTTGGGTGGCATGCCGGTCGAGGTTGATGACTGGTGTTTGGATGCAGTCACAGCAGGTCTACAGAAGTGTCTTTCGGGACCACCGGGTTGCTCACCCATCACTATCAACGATCGTGTTGCCGAAATGATTAATGCACGCAAACACGTCGAGGCGGGTATTCGTGCTCAGGACGCGGTCAATGCTGACGGGGCTATTGTGCAATCCAATTATTTTGATCTTGGCATGTTGATGGATTACTGGAGTCCATTGCGGTTGAATCACCACACCGAGTCCACGTCGATGCTTTACGCGGCGCATGCTTGTGCCCGGGTGGTGCTGGGCGAAGGCCTTGACGCGGGATTTGCTCGCCACCGGTCTGCCAGTAAAGCCTTGCGAGCGGGATTGATGTCAATGGGCCTTGAGCTATTTGGCGAGCCAGGACACCGGATGGATAATGTGACGGGTGTTTATATACCGGAGATACTGGGTAACGGTGATTCCGTACGGTCGCACTTACTCGAAGACTTTGGCATCGAGATTGGCACGTCTTTTGGTCCATTACATGGAAAGATTTGGCGCATTGGCACGATGGGCTACGGTTGCAGAAAAGCCAACATATTGCGATGCCTTGGAGCGCTCGAAGCCGTGATGCGACGGCATGGATTCGCATCCCCTGCTGGTGCTGGCGTTGATGCCGCCTACGCGGTCTACGACGCATGAGCAAGACGTCTGAATTGCCGCCAGGGCAATCGCCACTACGGGTAAAGGATACACCGGTGTCTCTTATTCAGGGATCGCCTCGCGTCATTAATGTGGGGTTGAGCGGGTTTGCAGAAGCATTGGCGGCGCAGGGTGTCGCCGTTATCCAGGTGGACTGGTCACCTCCGGCGCGCGGTGACGCAGATCTCGCGACGTTACTTTCCAAGTTAAGTGACTAATGAGTGACGTTCGGCAGGTACTGCGCGAAGCCAACGCGGAGGCCGTGCACCGAATGCTAACGGCAGAACCCGTCTTGATCGATGTGGTGGCTGCAGCTGATGCCATACCCGAGCTGGGTGAGGGCATGATTTTGCACGCGGGTCCACCCATCTCATGGGAGCGGATGTGTGGGCCCATGCGCGGCGCGGTGGCCGGAATTGCTGTTTTTGAAGGCTGGGCGAATGATCTTGATGCTGCCGCTGCGTTGGCTGCGCGGGGCGCGTTTCAGTTTCGCCCCAACCATGACTTTGCCGCGGTCGGTCCCATGACGGGAATGACAACCGCGAGTCAGCCGGTCATGGTGGTCGAAAATCAAGCAAGCGGCAACCGTGCTTTTTGTACCATCAACGAAGGCCTTGGCAAGGTGATGCGATTTGGAGGAAACGATGCTTCGGTATTGACCCGTCTTGCCTGGTTGCGGGATGTGTTGGGTCCAGCTTTTGGCACGGCGTTGCGTTCGAGTGAAGGCATAGAGCTGAAGTCGCTGGTGGCCCGCGGTCTCACTATGGGTGATGAAATGCACCAGCGCAATGTTGCCTGTTCTAGCTTACTCCTACGAAGCTTGGCAGCCGCGCTGGCTAGTACCTGCGGTGATCGCGCCATTTTGACCACAATCCTGTCATTCATCGCCTCGAACGATCAGTTTTTTCTGAATATTGCCATGGCGATGGGAAAGGCGATCACCGACCCGGTGCGTGATATTAAAGGTGCCAGCGTCGTCACAGCCATGAGCCGCAACGGTACGGATTTCGGTATTCGAGTCAGTGGACTTGGGGACGAATGGTTTACAGCACCGGTGGAAATGCCCGATGGTTTGTATTTCCCTGGGTTCAGTGCGCTCGATGCCAATCCCGATATGGGAGATTCCACGATTGTCGAGACGATAGGGCTTGGCGGTTTCGCGATGGCAGCGGCGCCAGCGGTCGCAGGATTCGTGGGTGCCGGTGCGCCATCGAATGCAGCCCATATCACCCACACGATGCGTGAGATCACGCTGGCGGAAAATCCGGAATGGACAATTCCTGCGCTGGATTATCAGGGTGTGCCGACGGCTATTGATATTCGACGGGTAGTGGAGACCGGCATTGCCCCGATGATTAACACAGGGATTGCGCATCGCGAGCCTGGCGTCGGGCAGGTGGGTGCAGGTGTGGTTCGTGCACCGCTTGCGTGTTTTGAGTCTGCTTTGTGGGCGTTGGGAAAGCGACTGGGTGTGACATGAGTGTGGTCTTCAACCAGGTTCGCACGGGTGTTTTTTTGGACTCGGTCGTGTTGATGCGAATTTCACGTGAACTCGCGGATCTTGAGGGCATTGAAGAAGCAGCGCTAATGATCGGTACACCATCGAACCTGGCCATTCTTGAGAGGGCGGGTCTTTTGAGTGAGTTAGGTCGTCAGGCCGGTGGAGGGGATCTGGTCCTGGCTGTTCGGGCGAGAGATGCCGCAACGGCAGAGGTCGCAGGGACCGAGGCAGAACGGGCATTGGAACGGCCATCGAGAACCGGAAGCCAGGCTGAAACATGGCAGCCGCGCACCTTGCGTTCCGCCTGTTCAGTAATGACAGATGCCAATTTTGCATTGGTTTCTGTGCCCGGCGACTTTGCAGCGGCTGAGGCAAGAAAAGCACTGCGTCTCGGTCTGCACGTTATGATATTTAGTGACAACGTGCCACTGGAAGAGGAAGTCGCCCTCAAACACGAAGCGACGGGAGCCGGTTTGTTAGTGATGGGACCGGATTGTGGCACGGTGATCATTGGTGGGGTGCCATTGGCGTTTGCCAATCAGGTGTCGCGCGGTGATATTGGGTTGATCGGTGCATCCGGCACGGGAATACAGGAAGTCTCGAGCCTGATTACGCGCCTTGGCGGTGGGATTTCTCATGCACTAGGAGTGGGTGGTCGTGACCTGAGTGATGCGGTGGGAGGAAGCAGTATGCTCGCTGCCCTCAAACTATTAAATAATGATCCTGGCACGAGACATGTCGTGTTGATTTCAAAGCCACCCTCCACTGCTGTTGCCAAGTCCATCTTGACTGAGGTGGCTGCCAGTGACAAAACATTCAGTATTTGTTTTATTGGTGCGGCTCCTTTATCGGTGCCATCTAATGCCACATTGCTGCGGACACTGAAGGCCGCTGCCGAGCACGCGGTCGGCACGTCGATAAATGCTGTGGCGAAAGAGTGGGGTGACGGGAGTGTGTTACCTGGGGCGGGGCGCAGTCGAATTGTTGGTCTTTTTTGTGGTGGAACTCTGGCAGCGGAGGCGCAGGTTGTTTTTATCGATGAGGCGGTGTCGGTAGCATCTAATGCGCCGATTCCAGGAGTCAGTCAGTTGGTGGCGGCAAGTCATCATGTGTTAGTGGATCTGGGTGACGACAGTTACACACGTGGTCGCCCACATCCGATGATCGACCCGACAGTTCGTGAGGGTGAATTAGTACGGGCCCTGGGTGATCCCACGGTCGCAGTGGTTCTTTTGGATGTGGTGATTGGCCACGGCGCACATGTTGATCCCGCGAGTGCCATCGCCCGTGTTTTGTGTAAGGCATCGCCCGACAGGCCCGTTGTGATCGCGTCGGTCACGGGTACTAAGCGTGATCCGCAGGACCGCGATGCACAGGCCTCCATCCTGAGAGACGCGGGTGTTCTGATGGCTCCTACTAATGCAGATGCGGCCCGCCTTGCGCTGACGTGCCTTTCGCTCATCGATTAACAACGGTCGGTTATCCCGAATTGATGCCACTGAACGTGAGTTCATTTGCCTCGCCGAGTGAGGCGCTAGGTCACGGGGTTCAGATAGGCTGTTTTGCTTGTGACGTGATTGACGGCGCTCGCTCCGGTTGCGTTACCGCAGTGTTCGAGCGCAGTGGATACATCGAGGTCGATGGAGACTGGGTCTGCGTGGCCAACGTTGACGCGGGTTATAACGCTGTCACTATCAGTGTGCGAAGTAGTTCTTCCAATGGCTGGCTCGACCATTTTCAAGTCGGTGCACCGGTTGTGATTACACCGTCGTTACTTTCGATCAGTAATCGTCCGGCAGTTAACTTGTTACCTCTGACGCTCTGGTCTCCAGCTGTGGCTCCGTGTTGGTCGTTGGCAACACTGAGTCGTGGTTTGCAGACGCTGGCAAAGTGGGCGCCTGACGCTCGGCTACCCGCGGATGGACTGGGACAATATCTGTACGGGTCACAAGCAATCGGCGTTGCCACCAGAGAAAGCGATGCTGCCGGTGGCGCGATTGCGGATTTGACACAGTGGTTGCGCGGTGTTGTCGATTCCACAGGCGAATCGGGAGTCTTGGCTCGGTCTGTGAGAACCTTGATTGGACTTGGCCCGGGTTTGACACCTTCCGGCGATGATTTTCTAGCTGGTATGTTGATCGCACTGTCAGTCTGTGGTGCGAAACGTTGGCAACATCAATTGGCCAATGCTGTGCAGGCCGGTCTTCAGGGGACGGGGTCAGTCAGTCAAACCCATCTAAAAGCTGCAGTGAAAGGTGGGGGTGGTGAAGCATTACATCAGGCCTTGGCCGCACTCATGGCGGGCGAGGGCGATCGTCTCGGGCATGCTGTTTCAGCACTTGACCGAGTAGGCCACACCTCGGGTTGGGATGGGTTGGCTGGTGTGGTCACCGTATTGCGGGCGATTAGGGTAGGCCATTCCTTGTCCGCGATGGGCACTGTTTGAGCTGATATCGACGTTACGCTGAGGGTTCCTCGGGCACGTCAGTGCTCCTCGCACCATCGGCTTCAAGAAACTCTGCTGAAGTTGTTTCGACGTCGACGTCGGTAAGGTGTGTATTCGGAGTCACCAGGGTATCGGCCCCTGTGTCGTAGTTTTCGCTGACGCTTGCGCGGGGATCGAGTTCGCTCACAATGACGGGTGCATGGGCATCGGGGAGTGCCACGTACGGATCCTTTTTAATGATACCGGCCCACATGCGCACCCGCATTCGCCACAGCGTGAAGAGCGTGAGACCGGACGCAACGAGAATCTCGAAGAGAAACAATCCGCTGGGTCCGGTCCAGCGCATGGTGAGAGAGGCCGCGATCGGACCGAGTGCCGCGCCCACACTGAAGGCCAGAACAAAGCCGCTGCCCATGGTGATCACATCGTCGTGTTCAAGATAGTCATTGGCGTAGGCAAGACTGAGTGGGTACAGGGTGGATGTGAATCCGTAGTACAAAAAGATAGCGCCGAGCAAAGCGGGGAAAGGTAGCGCAGGGCCAAGGGCCAGGCCGATTGCGGTCAGTCCGCCCAAGAGTGTCGTCCCTAGCAGCACACCGCGTCGGTCCAGGCGGTCTGATAACCGACCAATTGGCAGTTGAAACAGGAGCCCGCCGACAAGTGCCGCACTCATGAACATAGCCACCTGGTTCACACTCAGGCCGATGTCCCTGGCGTAGATTGGCCCGAGACCCCATAGGGCACCAATCGCAAGGCCAGCTGCAAAGCAGCCGGTCACAGCCGCCGGAGAGGTAAACAACAGGCGCCGCAGGTCCAGTCGCGGCGATGGGACTGGATCAGGGTGGGTCGCGCGGGTAAGAGAAACTGGTACCACAGCCAGTGATAGAAAAATTGCCACCAGCAAGAACAAATTGGCTTCAGCGGGACTCGACCAAGGGAGTGCTTGCTGGCCAATGGCAGCGGCTAGGTAACCGATCATAATGTAGATCGCGAGCACGGTGCCACGGACCTCGTTACTGGCACGGTTATTCAGCCAACTCTCTGCCACCACAAACATGCCTGCGATGCTGGCACCCATAACAAGTCGCGCAATCAACCAAGCCCATGGATGTATGACCAGTACAAAGCACAAGGTGGATGCAGAAGCGATTGCCCCGAAGGCGGCGAAACTCCGAATGTGTCCAACGCGATTGATCAGTGGGCCGGAGCGGAACGTACCAATGCAAAAACCAATAAAGTAGACGGACATGGTGAGACCGATGAATTCATTGGAATAACCCTCAATCTTTCCGCGTAGCGCAAGCAGGGTAGTAAACATGCTGTTGCTCATCATGAGTAGGGCAACCGAAACCATTAGCGCAGATAGGCTGCGCATCAGCTTAAAAGCAAGAAACACTCCGAAAATCCTCGGTCAGGGAGCGGCGGGCGGCGCGCATTATAGGGGTGCACTTACCCCAGGTCTATGGTTTTTTGGTGGGTGTTCAGCGGCGTGTGAGCTCCGGCACGACGCGGCATTGCAGGAGATAACCAAAGGGTATGCACGTTAGTGGTGATCGTGACGCGAGCGGTGCATGTCAGCAGCTGGTTGCCTGGGTTCGCTAGGTGCCAATGGGGCAGTTTAGAAGGGGCCGATACACAGACCAGTTCGATAGTAGAACATAAATGTCTTT
>JYMV01034961.1_pt1 | contig 44557 bp, 45 predicted proteins | sample 338911 | NCBI WGS metagenome assembly JYMV01 (sample SAMN03354496, study PRJNA234377) | hydrothermal vent metagenome | biome: Deep sea; feature: Hydrothermal plumes at the Eastern Lau Spreading Center, Western Pacific Ocean; material: Seawater | place: Tonga | collected 2009 | depth 2000 m m | reverse complement strand
TTTAAATTGAGACCCAGATATTTGTTATCTGGGTTTTTTTTTGCCCGATACTTTTAATACTCATAACAACTGTACTTGTTGTATGATGTGTTTCACGAAGTCGTCTTCTTTTTACCATCTTCTATTGATCTTTATGAGTGATAATTCCCAATTTACCCGTGCCCAACAAGTAATTCCTGGCGGTGTTAATTCACCGGTGAGGGCTTTTAAGGGGGTCGGTGGCGACCCTGTCTTTATTGACCGCGCGACGGGTCCTTATATTTTTGATACCGACGGTAAACGCTACATTGATTATGTCGGCTCATGGGGACCCATGATAGTCGGTCATGCACATCCTGAGGTTATAGCGGGCGTTACCAGTGCGGCCACGAAGGGTTTGAGTTTTGGGGCGCCGACTGAAATCGAAACAACTTTAGCCGCTAAAGTATGTGACTTGATTCCCTCTATTGATTTGGTTCGTATGGTGAGTTCAGGAACAGAGGCGACCATGAGTGCGATTCGGTTAGCCCGTGGCTATACCGGTAGAGATAAAATTGTTAAATTTGAAGGTTGTTACCATGGTCATTCAGATTCACTGTTAGTCAAAGCAGGTTCTGGGGCGCTTACCTTGGGGGTGCCCAGTTCTCCTGGGGTTCCTGAAGCCTTGGCTGCTGAAACCATTACGCTGACTTATAATGATCTTCAGGGGGTTGAGGAGGTTTTTAATTCTATAGGGTCTGAGATTGCCGCAATTATTGTTGAACCGGTTGCCGGCAATATGAATTGTATTCCACCGGTTTCAGGTTTTTTGGAAGGCCTTCGCACAGTTTGTGATGATGCCGGTGCTGTGCTTATTTTTGACGAAGTCATGACCGGGTTCAGAGTAAGTTTATCAGGGGCGCAGGGCCATTACGGTGTGAGCCCTGACTTGACCACCTTAGGTAAAATTCTAGGGGGTGGAATGCCCGTAGGTGCTTTTGGTGGCAGGCGTGAAATAATGGAAGCTATTGCACCATTGGGCCCTGTTTATCAGGCCGGTACGCTATCGGGTAACCCCGTTGCAATGGCCGCTGGTCTGGCGACGCTTGACTTGATTGCGCAACCTGATTTTTATGATCAGCTCACGGCATCCACTAATTATTTATTAGCAGGGATTGCCTCCGTTGCAAGCCGTAATAACATTGCGATGACCTATAATTCAGTGGGCGCTATGTTCGGACTTTTCTTTACAAGGGATGAATCTGTTAGCAATTTTGCCCAAGTGATGGCTTGTGATCAGGCACAATTCAAAGTGTTTTTTCATGGCATGCTGGAACAAGGTGTGTATTTGGCGCCTTCTGCGTTTGAAGCCGGTTTTGTATCATCTGCGCATCGTCAAGAAGATTTAGATGAAACGATTTATGCAGCAAAGCGTGTATTTGAATCATGGGCATAATGACTGCAATAAGGTGATTTTTGGATATTTTTTCTTATCTAATTGAGAACACTCCTGTCTTAACTGCGCTTGGCTTGGGTTGTTTACTTGGACTGCTCATTATGGGGTGGTGGTCGCAGCATAGCCGACGAGAACTTGAACAGTGCCTGTTAATAGCAAAAGAAAAATTACTGATTTTTGATCAGCGTAATCAGGAATGCGAACGCTTACAAGAGCAATTAGCCCGTGCCAATATCTTAACAGCGCAATTACAAGCGCGGCTTGAAGAGCAGCAAAAACACGGTACAGAAAAGCTTAAATTACTGCAAGATTCGGAAACCCGATTAAAATTGCAGTTTGAGAATTTAGCGAATCAGATTTTTGAAGCCAAGACCAAACAGTTTAAAGAACAAAACAACAGCAGTCTGAATGAAATTGTTTCACCGCTTAAAGAGCAATTAGGCGAATTTAAAAAACGTATTGAGCATGTTTATGAACATGAAACGCGTGACCGAGTTACGTTAAGAGAAGAAATAAGCCAGCTTAGGCAAGATACCCAAAAGATGAATCAAGAGGCGTTAAATTTAACGCGTGCCCTGAAAGGAGATAATAAAACCCAAGGTAACTGGGGGGAAATGATTTTAGAAAAAGTGCTTGAAGAGTCAGGGCTACGAAAGGGCATTGAGTATGATCCGCAAGGCGCTTTTCGAGATAATAATAATAGCTTGTTTAAACCCGATGTAATTATTCGCTTACCGGGCGATAAAGATGTCGTGGTTGATTCTAAGGTTTCATTGGTGGCGTATGAGCGCTACTGTTCAGCAGAGGATGACGGCGAACGAATCAAAGCGTTAAAAGAGCATACTCTGGCGGTTCGACAGCATATTAAAGGCCTGAGTGAAAAAGACTATAGCAGTCTAAAAGGGTTGCGGTCCTTGGATTTTGTCTTGTTATTTATGCCGATTGAAGCAGCTTTTATGGCTGCTTTTCAGGCCGATGAAAAGGTGTTTGCTGATGCCTTTGAGCATAAGATTATAGTGGTGACGCCGACCACGCTGCTGGCCACCTTACGAACGATTGAGAATATTTGGCGTTATGAACGCCGCAATGAAAATGCTCGGATTATTGCTGAAAAGGCCGGTAGTTTGTACGACAAAATTCGCGGTTTTGTTGAGGATCTTGATAAACTGGGCACTCAACTTAGTACGGTTAATAAAACCTATACGGGGGTAATGGGAAAATTAACACAAGGACAAGGAAACCTAATTCGACAAGCCAATAGTTTTGTTGAACTCGGCGTTAAAGTGAAAAAAGCAATTCCTAAAAATATTTCTGAACAAGCCCATCTTGGCGATGACGATAATTGATATGTCCTTAATTTACCGAAGCGTCAGTTCTACGAAGAAAAAATCTGTCCTGACTTAATGATTTGGGCGGCTTTTCCTTTGAGAGTTTGACCCCAGAACGGTGTATTTCGACCTTGGCTTAGCCAGTTGTTTTCATTAACGGTCCATGTCAGTTCGGGATTAAAAATACAAATATCTGCAGCACTACCTTTGGTTAAGGTGCCCTGTTTAAGGGCTAGAATACTCGCTGGATTTTGTGTTACCCAAGAAATTCCTTGGCTTAACGATACAGCCTCTGTCTCGGTGAGTTTAAGTACTAAGGGCAAGAGTGTTTCCAGAGCAGAAATCCCTGGTTCTGTCGAGGGAAATGCTCCCAGTTTGGCGTCAGCGTCATGAGGTTGGTGTGCTGAACAGATTGCATCAATAACACCGGTCTTTAACCCATCTATTAAGGCTTGTTTGTCAGTTTCGGTTCGGAAAGGCGGGGTCACATGGAGCGCGCTATCAAAGGTATTGAGTTCGTTCTCGGTGAAAAATAATTGGTGAATGGCAACATCTGCTGAAACGGGTAATTGTTTGTGTTTGGCCGCTTTTAATAAATTGACCGATTCACTACAACTGAGTTGGGAAAAGTGAATCCGACAGCCAGTCAGTTCACATAAAGCGAGGCTCTGTTGTATAGCAATGATTTCAGAGACATGAGGAATTCCTGGCAGACCAAATCGTGAAGCAGGTATACCTTCGTGAACACAGCCTTGATTTTGTAGCCAGGGGTCTTCCGGGCGAATGATGACGCAAAGATTGTGGCTGGCTGCATACTCCAGAGTGCGGCGTAAAACCAATGTGTTTTTAATTGGAGTGTGTGCATTACTGAAACCAATGCAACCGGCTTTATGTAAAGCGGCCATGGCGCTGAGTTTAGTGCCTTCCAGTCCTTGCGTTAAAGCACCAATCGGTAAGACGGTTGCTGCATTTGCATGTTCTACTTTATCCAGTATAAATTCAGTAACGGCAGGGGTGTCATTGATCGGGTGGGTATCAGGCGGGCAACACAGCGTGGTTATACCACTTTTAAGTGCGGCTGTCGTTTCAGAGAGAATGGTTGCTTTCTGTGTTTGCCCGGGTTCACGTAAATGAGCGCTCAGATCAATAAGGCCTGGACAGACAATGTGGTCTTTTGCATCAATGGTATGTACTGCGGTGAAGTCATTTGGGCGTTCAAAAAGCGAAATGATACGGTTGTCTTTGATGAATAAGTCACCGACTTTATCAATGGTATTGGCGGGGTCGATAATGCGTCCGCCGGTAATCAATACAGCGGTCATGTATGGTGTCTCCCGGGTGGTTGCAGAATCAATGACATGATCGCCATACGGATGGCGATACCGTAGCTGACTTGTTGCAGAATAACAGATTGCGGCCCGTCAGCGACCTCAGATGAAATTTCAACGCCACGATTAATGGGCCCGGGGTGCATAACAATGGCATCGGGTTTTGCGATCGCCAATTTTTCCTGAGTAAGGCCAAAGCAATTAAAATATTCACTTTCACTGGGCAGGAGGGCGCCGGACATGCGTTCTTTTTGTAGACGTAACATGATCACGACATCAATGTCTTGCAGACCTTCTTCAAGTGTATGAGACACACTGACGCCTAAGGCGTTAACCTCAATCGGGAGTAAGGTCTTGGGGGCGATAACCCGAATTTCTTTGGCACCTAAAATGGACAGTGCCTGAATTTGGGAGCGGGCCACGCGGGAGTGAAGAATGTCGCCGATGATCGCGATGCGTAATGAAGAAAAATCATTCTTGTGCCGCCGAATAGTGAACATGTCTAACAGGGCTTGTGTCGGGTGAGCATGATTGCCGTCACCGGCGTTAATGACACTGATTCCCGGGGCAACATGTTGAGCAATAAAATGAGCAGCACCACTTAAAGCATGGCGTATCACAAACATATCAACATGCATGGCCTCCAAATTGCGAATAGTATCTAAAAGGCTTTCCCCTTTGGATGTTGCTGAAGTGGCAATGTTCATATTGATGACATCGGCAGATAATCGTTTGGCAGCCAATTCGAATGTTGTGCGTGTCCGGGTACTGTTTTCGAAGAAAAGATTAACAACCGTTTTGCCGCGTAAGATCGGATATTTTTTAACCGGTTGATTAGCAAGGCTGGCAAACGATTCAGCATTATCCATAATCTCGGTTAATAGCCGTTGGTCGAGTCCTTCTATGGACAGCAGGTGTTGTAATTGGTGGTCTGAATTAAACTGCAGAGAGTCGGTTGTCGTCATAGGGTTAGGCGGATTCGGAATTATCCGTATTCTGTATGGCAATAGTTAATGGATTAGGACCGGTTAGTTTAATGCGTTCGCCCGGTTGTAACTTAATGTTAACGCCGATACAGTCAGGTTTAAGGGGTATTTGCTGACCATCGCGTTCTATTAAAATGCCTAAAATGACTTGGTTAGGGCGGCCATAATCAAAAATTTCATTGAGGGCCGCTCTAATGGTTCGACCGGTATAAAAAACATCGTCAATAAGAATAATATCGCGTGCTTCTATGTCTTTGGGTAGTTGGCTGGGTTTGACAAAGGGGTTAATCCCGAGTTGTGAAAAATCATCGCGATAAAAAGAAATATCCAGCAAGCCTAAAGGGCTGCTCAGGCCTAAACGGTGGTGCATATGCTCGGCAACCCAGACGCCGCCACTATGAATACCGATCATTAACGGATTAGTTAGTTTTCGACTGTTAAGGGTTGCGCGTAATTGTTTTTCAAGTGTATCGAGTAGCTCAGGGATTGAAAGGTCATTAGGGTTCATGAGGTCGTTGTTGTTCATTTATCCAAGTTAGCAATATTCGTTGTGCAGCCAGTTGATCTTGAACTTTCCAGAGCTTTTTAGCAGAAACATTAAGGTCATTATATAGCATTTGTTTAGCTTCAAACGTGGTTAATGTCTCATCAACTTGGTAGACCGGTAAGTTGAATCGGCCGTGGAGTTGGCGACAGAATTTTATAATGCGTGGTGTCACTAGATTGTCAGAGCCGTCTTGTTGTACTGATTGGCCCACAACTAAGCCTTGTGGTTGCCATTTTTCAATAAGTAATTGTAATTGTTGCCAGTTGGGTTGTTGATTAACGGCGGTGACAGTGGTTAACGGATTAGCGATTGCAGTTTCTATATGAGCAATGGCGACGCCAATCTTTTTATGGCCAAAATCAAAGCCTAAAAAGGTATCGTTGGGGTTGATGGTTTTTTTTGTTAGGGGCATCGTGATTCTTTAGCCATGCCCCGCTGCTGTGGTTAGTGAATTTATATTAACACCGATTTGTTCAGCGGCTCTTTGCCAACGCTGGTTAACAGGGATGTCAAAGAGTAGGGCTTGATTAGAGGGTGTATTTAACCAAGTGTTCGCAATCATTTCTTGCTCTAGTTGGTTTTCTCCCCAACCGGAATAACCTAAAGCAATGAGGGCATTTTTCGGACCTTCATTGAGGGCGATGGCTTCCAGAATATCCCGTGAAGTGGTTAGGGTGACGTAATCTGAAATAATTAATGAAGAATCCCAATCGGCACAGGGGGTATGTAGTACAAAACCGCGATCGGGTTGAACGGGGCCGCCGGCATAGACGGGAATGTTATTCGAAAAATCTTGAGTGAGGGTAATATCCATTTGCTGAAAAATATCTTTAGCTTTGATGTCGGCAGGGCGATTAATAATAATACCCAAAGCGCCTTTTTGATCATGTTGGCAAAGCAGTGTGACCGTTTGATGAAAGTTAGGGTCAACCATATGCGGCATGGCAACCAGAAGTTGATTGGTAAATGACTGTGGCTGTTTCATAACAGTACGTACCTCCTGTTTATTTGTGAGGACACAATTACTGACTAGTAGATATACCAGTTTCATCAGAAAATTGCCAGACTCGGCTAATAACTAATACATCTATTTCATCTAAAAGCTCTTTAGGTAACGGTGAATAGGGAACGCCCATGCGGACAATATTCATGGCCGCTTCATCTAAAGCTTTGTTGCCTGATGATTGTCGCACCTTAATACTATAGAGACTGCCGTCAGGATTGATTCCGGCATCAATCCGTAATGTTCCCCGAAATCCGGGGGTTTGAGCAATGGCCGGGTAGTTAAGGTTACCAATGCGTTCAACTTTAGCCTGCCATTGTTTAATGTAGTAGGTGGCTTTGTATTGATGCGATTGGGAAAGTGAATTCGAGAATTTAATTCGGCTGTTTTTAGGGTTAATGGCTTGGTTGCTAATAGTGCGGCCCATATCGCTGATTTGTTGCACCAGAGTCTTGACGGAGAGGTTTTTGGATGGTTTCTTGAGGGTGGGGTGTTTTGATACCGTCTTAGGTGCGGGTGTTAACGGGTGACGGACATTGTTTTTTTGGGGCGCTGCGTTCAAGGGCTGTTTTATTGGCGTTGAATCTTCCGTAGTGGTGATGATTTTTTTAACGGGTACTGGCGTTTGAGTGGAGAGGTTAGCTTGTGTTAGAGCCTTGGGTTGAGTGAGAGTAATAGTAATGGATGGTGCGACTCTAGTCGGTGTGACAATAGGGGGCATTAACGGCGTTAAGACCACTACGTGCACCAGAAAAGAAAGCGCCAGTGCCAATAAAAGTTTATTGCTTGTTATACCGCGGGGTCTTGTTAGTTGCATCGTGGCCTATCACAACCTATGAGTTTAAGTGTGTCTCGATATGATCCATTAGTATTGCGCTGATATTAATATTAAATTGTCGATCTAATTCCTGAACGCAGGTTGGGCTGGTTACATTGATTTCAGTCAGGTAGTCACCAATAATATCCAAGCCTACAAAAACCAAGCCTTTTTCTTTTAATGTGGGACCGACTTGGCGAGCAATCCATCGATCTCTATCCGTCAGTTCTCGCCCTTCAGCCAAGCCGCCGGCCGCTAAATTACCGCGGGTTTCGCCTTGAGCTGGAATTCTGGCCAGTGTGTAAGGAATAGGTTCTCCATTGATCATGAGCAAACGTTTGTCGCCGTCTTTGATTTCAGGAAGATATTTTTGTGCCATGATGAATTCACTGTTATAGCGCGTGATTGTTTCAAGGATGACGCTGAGATTAGGGTCGTCTTGTTGAACACGGAAGATGGACGCGCCGCCCATGCCGTCGAGGGGTTTTAAGATAATATCCTGATTTTTATTAAGAAATTCACGGATGCGGTGTGCTTCTTTGGTCACCAGCATGTCCGTGCAACAGTGTGGAAACCAGGCGGTGTAAAGCTTTTCATTGGCATCGCGTAGTGATTGTGGTCTGTTGACAATATAGGAGCCACTTTTTTCGGCTAATTCTAATAAATAGGTGCTGTAGATATAGTCTTGATTAAAGGGAGGGTCTTTGCGCATTAAAATAACATTGAGATCCGCTAGGGGCATTTCTTTATCATCACTGAACTGATACCAGCTAGCCGGGTCAGGGGTTACTTCTAATGTGCGTGTGCGGGCAAAGGCTTGGCCGTTTTTTAAAAAAAGGTCTTTGATTTCCATGTAAAATAGTGACCAAGAGCGGGATTGGGCCTCTAGTAGCATAGCAAAACTAGTGTCTTTTTTAATATTGATGAGGCTGATGTCGTCCATTACAATGCCGAGTTTAATTTTCACAAGCGTAGAACCTTTGGGTTGTTAGTGAGTGAGATGGGGTATTTTATCAGACTAAAGTTCATTAGGTCTTTACCATTAGTTTGTAATTTGGTATAAAGATCGGCTAATTAAGAAAATTTAAGTGTTTGAGGGAAATCATGTCCAGAGAATGTCAAGTAACAGGTAAACGGCCTGTTACCGGAAATAACGTTTCGCACGCGAACAATAAAACAAAAAGACGTTTTAATCCAAATTTGCATATGCATAAATTTTGGGTTGAAACGGAGCGCCGTTGGGTGCGTTTGAAAGTTTCAAGCAAAGGTATGCGTATTATTGATAAGAATGGGATTGATGCTGTTCTTGCTGATATACGTAAACGCGGCAATAAAGTTTAAGGAAATTAGCGATGAGAGATATAATTAAATTAGTTTCCAGCGCAGGAACCGGTCATTTTTATACGACGACTAAAAACAAACGGACCATGCCTGAAAAAATAGAAATGAAGAAGTTTGACCCGGTTGTTCGTAAATACGTCAATTATAAAGAAGCTAAAATCAAATAAGCTTTTTTATCCCTCAACAGTGTTGGGGTGCATTACGCGTTCTTGTTACCTGTTGAGAATATTTTTTGACCATTATCCAATGATCAAAAAGCATTCTTGCGCGGGTATTATTTTTAGTCGACCTTCTGTTTTTTTGCAATGTCGATGTCCTCGTTTTTTCTTATCTTATACCGGTCAGAAGTTATTCAAGACGGAGTATCCACTCTACTTTTGGGTAACTGATTGCCACTCCAATTAAGGTCTATTTATTTAGCGGATACTAAAGAGGCCGTATGTGCTTTAATGCGCGTTTTTTTTGTTTTATGTGATAAATTAATAGGCAATGGACGAGATGATTCGGTACCTCGGAGAGACTATCCGAGTGACGGTGGCCTTTTAGATAAAAAACAGGGTGTGTTAAATGAGACGTGCGGTGGTGAATAAAAAATACGGTGTTAGCGCTTTATTTTGGGTCTTGCTATTAGGCCTGGGGTTTATCCAAACAGTTGCAGCGACCTTACCGTTGACCGTTTCAGGTGAATCGATACCTTCATTGGCACCCATCTTAGACAAAAGTATGCCGGCGGTTGTAAATATATCGACTTTACAAAATATCCGGGTCAATGATAACCCCTTAATGCAAGATCCTTTTTTTCGGCGTTTTTTTCAGGCTCCCCGGCAGCGACAACGCCAGCAAAACAGCAGTTTAGGCTCGGGGGTTATTATTGATAGCCGGTTGGGTCTTATTTTGACTAACAATCATGTTATTGATAAAGCCGATGAAATTTTGGTGACCTTGAGTGATAAGCGACAATTCAAGGCGAAATTAATTGGTAAGGACCCGGAAGCCGATGTCGCGGTCATTCAAATCCCAGCAGATAATTTGGTCGAGTTGCCGGTTGCTGACTCTTCGCGTCTACGCGTGGGTGATTTTGTGATTGCTATCGGTAATCCATTTGGTTTAGGGCAGACCGTAACGTCCGGTATTGTCAGCGCTTTAGGTCGAACGGGGTTGGGAATTGAAGGGTATGAGGATTTTATTCAGACTGATGCTTCAATTAACCCTGGAAATTCAGGCGGCGCATTGATTAATCTGAAAGGAGAGTTAATAGGAATTAATACCGCTATTCTGGCGCCGAATGGGGGTAATGTAGGAATTGGTTTTGCCATTCCCTCCAATATGGCGATGACATTAAAAAACTCTCTAGTACAGTATGGCGAGGTTCGCCGCGGTCTTTTAGGGATTTCAACACAGGATTTAACGCCGGATTTAGTGAAGGCTTTTGAGTTGGCGGAAAATTACGGAGCGGTCATTAGTCGTGTACAGGCGGGTTCATCGGCGGAACGGGCCGGTCTTGAAGCCGGAGATATTATTCGTTCAGTCAATAATCTTAAAATTAAGAACAGCCCTCAAATTCGTAATATTATTGGTTTATTACAAATCGGTGATCAGGTTGATATAACAATCCTTAGAAATGGCCGACTACAAAACATTAAGGCCATTGTCGGCAAGCCGGTCTCGTTAGCTATCAAGGGTCAAAGTATTCACAAGACATTGACGGGCGTTGTGTTGAGTGTAGTGCAAAAAGATCGGGTGCCCGGTATTTTAGTGAATCAGGTTGATTCTGGTTCTTACGCCTGGAATGCCGGATTAAGGCCCGGTGATATTATTTTGTCGGTTAATCGTTACCGAGTACAGACCCTACCGGACCTTAAGAAGGTCGCCGTGTCCAGCAATCGTTTATTATTGAATATTCAGCGTGGTCGGGATGCTTTTTTTATTGTTTTACATTAACAGGTAGCGGTGCGTTTTTGTGTTTTTATATGGGTGTTTAATAATTGAAGTGATTGAATAAGATGAGTCATGAAAGAGAGTTTAAATCTTTAGCCGTTGCGGTTCTGGTGATTTCCGATACGCGTTCTGAAGCCGATGATGTTTCGGGGAAAGTATTGGTTGAGCGTTTGGAAAAAACCGGGCACTTTTTACACGACAAGCAGATTGTTCCGGATGATATTTATCAGATTCGTTCCGTAGTGTCGCAATGGATCGCAAATTCTGGAATAGATGTTATTTTGACAACCGGTGGAACCGGTGTAACCGGGCGAGACGGGACGCCGGAAGCGGTGCAACCGTTGTTGGATAAAGTATTGGATGGTTTTGGCGAGGTTTTCAGGATGATTTCATATCAGACGATTAAAACCTCGACGATTCAGTCGCGCGCTATTGCGGGTGTTGCGAATGGAACTTATATTTTCTGTCTGCCGGGATCATCAGGAGCGTGTCGTACGGCTTGGGATTCATTGATAAAAGATCAGTTAGATTACCGTACCCGGCCTTGTAATCTGGTGCAATTGATGCCGCGGTTAAAGGAGAGCTAGGTGAAGATTAATTTTTTATTGGCTGCCGCTCTCGTCGGTTTAACCGGGGTGTTGTTGGGGGCTTTTGGGGCGCATGGGTTGCGAGAGTCGTTGTCACCAGCGATGTTGACGATTTATAAAACGGCTGTGGACTATCAAATGTGGCATGCGCTGGCCTTAATGGGGGTTGCTTTATTGTTACGATATAATCCGGATGAAAAATCATTAATACGGGCCGGCTGGTGTTTTTTGTTTGGGGTTGTTTCTTTTTCAGGAAGCCTTTATTTGCTCGCGTGTTTAAATATGAAATGGTTGGGAATGGTTACCCCGATAGGCGGTGTGTCTTTCTTAGGCGGATGGGGTCTGTTGGCGTTGTTTTCGTTAAAAGATAAGTCGATAGTGAGCGGTCATAATGAAACTAATGAGTCTGATTAAATATGCTTGATAGTCATATGAAAACAATTTATTTAAAGGAATATTTGCCGCCGGCGTATCTTATTCAGACGGTGGATTTGAATTTTATTTTAGATGCGTTTGAAACCCGTGTTATCTCAACGCTTAAAGTTGTGGCCAACCCAGAGCATAGTACGGGAGGTCCGTTGATTTTATCAGGTGAGCAACTGAGTCTAAAATCAGTGCGGTTAAATGGTCAGGAATTGACAACGAGAGATTTTTCTCTTGATGAGGAGTCGTTGACGTTATTGGTTCCTCCCAACGATGCTACTTTTGAATTAATTATTGAAAACACGTTAAACCCTCATGCAAACACAGCCCTTGAAGGGTTGTATATGAGTAATGGTTTATTTTGTACACAGTGTGAGGCTGAAGGGTTCAGGAAAATTACTTATTTTCTGGATCGCCCAGATGTGATGTCTTGTTACACAACAACGATCATCGGCGATAAAGTGCTTTACCCGGTGTTATTATCTAATGGTAATCAAGTTGCACACGGTGAGTTAGATGATGGTCGGCATTGGGTGACCTGGAAAGACCCTTTTCCGAAGCCGTGTTATCTTTTTGCGTTGGTTGCAGGAAAATTAGTCAGTATTGAAGATCGTTATATCACAATGGCAGAACGTGAAATAGCGTTACAGGTCTTTGTTGAACCGAATGATTTGGATAAGTGTGATCATGCTATGCAGTCGTTAAAAAATGCGATGGCATGGGATGAGAAGGTTTACGGTAGGGAATACGATTTAGACCTTTATATGATTGTTGCGGTGAGTCATTTTAATATGGGCGCAATGGAAAATAAGGGGCTTAATGTTTTTAATACCAAGTTTGTTTTAGCACGTCCTGATACCGCGACAGATGCTGATTATGAACATATCGAAGGCGTTATCGGCCATGAATATTTTCATAATTGGACCGGCAACCGGGTCACGTGCAGAGACTGGTTTCAGTTAAGTCTAAAAGAGGGGCTAACGGTCTTTAGAGACCAGGAGTTCACGGCAGATCATACCTCAAGAGCGGTTAAGCGTATTGAAGATGTAACCATGCTGAGAACGCGACAATTTGCAGAAGATGCAGGGCCGTTGGCGCATCCTGTTCGCCCGGAGTCTTACATTGAAATTAATAATTTTTATACACTGACAATTTATGAAAAAGGCGCTGAGGTTGTGCGCATGCTGCATACCTTGTTGGGTGCTAAAGGTTTCCGTTCAGGAACGGATTTGTATTTTAAGCGCCATGATGGTCAGGCGGTGACTTGCAATGATTTTGTTAAGGCAATGGAAGATGCTAATCAGACTGATTTGTCGCAATTTAAACGGTGGTATCAGCAAGCAGGCACACCACAAGTCCGTGTGACAGTTGATTATCGACCGGCTGAGCAAAAATTATCGCTTACATTTAGTCAGTTTTGCCGTGAAATACCCGGTTATGAAAATCAAGTGCCGTTACATATTCCGATTCGATTAGGGTTGTTAGGGCAACGCGGTCAGGTGCTAGGGCTACAGCAAGCCGGTGATATGGAGGCGAGCGATGAGGTCGTTCTGGAGTTAACTGAGGCTACACAGTCTTTTGAATTCATTGGTGTTAAAGAACCCCCGGCACCTTCTCTTTTGCGCGGTTTTTCAGCCCCGATTAAGTTATTAATAGATCAGGATCTTGAGCAGTTAGCTTTTTTAAGTAGCTATGATGTTGATACCTTTAATCGTTGGGAGGCAGGGCAAAAATTGGCTTGTGTGGTTATTCTTGAGGTGGCGCAGGATTACGCAGACGGTAAATCATTAAGTATAAAGACAACTATTGTTGCGGTTTTTGACAAAATTTTAAGTCAACCCTGGGACGATTTATCTTATTTAGCCTTATTGTTAACGTTGCCCAGTGAGATTTATTTACACGAGCAAATGGAGGTTGTTGACGTTGAAGCCATTCACCATGCGCGCATGTTTGTAAAAAGAACGTTGGCCGAATGCTTGTACGACAAGTTCGAGCAGCTGTATACAGACCATCATTGTGATGAGTCCGGTCAATTTGATTCCAGGGCTATCGGGCGTCGACGTGTTAAAAATAGTGCGCTGGCGTACTTATCGCTTATTGAGAATCCCGAAAGTTATCAACGGTCTGAGCAGCAATTTAAGTCAGCCAAAAATATGACCGATCAGTTGGCTTCTTTACAGGCTATTATTAATAGTAAATACCCTGGGCGAGAACAGTGTCTGAGTCAGTTTTATGATCAGTGGCATGATGATGCCTTAGTGATCGATAAATGGTTTAGTTTGCAGGCAACTAGTTTTTTGCCCGAGGCTTTTAGCGTGGTTAAGACTTTAGCCGGGCACACCGCTTTTGATATTAAGAACCCTAATCGAGTGCGTGCTTTGGTCGGTGCTTTTAGTCAGGCTAACCCGTTACATTTTCATCGCTCCGATGGTGACGGCTATGTGTTTTTAGCCGATCAGGTGTTTAAGTTAAATGCCATTAATCCGCAGGTGGCTGCACGCATGGTGGTACCGTTAACGCACTGGCAGAAGTTTGATTTAGCGCGGCAAGATCAGATGAAATTGCAATTAGAAAGAATTGTGGCGACGCCGGGGATTTGTAAAGATGTGTATGAAATAGTAAGTAAAAGTTTAAAAGGAGCGGTTGATGACTGATACGCGTGGGGCTGTTAATCTACGTAAGTTAATTTGGAATTGTAGTTTTTTAGATGATAAAAAACGAATTGAATGGTACCCCAACTTCTGGTTAATGCGGGTTAAGGTTGTCGAATTAGCACCTGATTGGCGTATGGTAAGAATTAAGTTGCCTCATACTTGGTTGTCAACGAATCCGGGTGGCGGATTATTTGGCGGTTTTCAGGCCTGTTTGGCTGATCCTATTGCGGCGATGGTTTGTCTGAAACTTTTCCCCCAGTATTCGGTCTGGACGCGGTCATTGCAATTGGATTTCAGGCGGGAAGCCCTTACGGCAACCGAACTTAGGTTTTCGATAACGCCGGAGGACGAATTGCGTATTCAGCATGAACTTGAAACCAAAGGGCGAAGTACACCGAGCTTTGACTATGGTTTTTATCAGGCCGATGGCTCTTTGTGTACCGGGATAAAAGCAACGGTGGCACTACGGTCTAAGGATTATAAAAAACAAGGGATTCGTGTGCTCAAATAATCCTTTTTGAGAACAGGGTTTTGGACCGTTTGTTGTTTTGTTGAGCAGTTCGGTGAAGGGTGGTTGGCCAAAGTGATTTTTAGTAGGGTATTATGTCAGTAGCCGTTATTATTCCGAGTTTTAACCGGTGTGTTTTACTTAAACGTGCACTGGTTTCAGTTTTTAAGCAAGACTTTCCTGCCGATGAGGTGATTGTTGTTGATGATGGTTCAACAGATGATACTGAGGACATGGTGAGGCGTTGTTTTCCAGAGGTTGTTTATATTTTTCAAGACAATTGTGGCGTGAGTTCCGCACGTAATAAAGGCATTGCTAAAAGCCGCTCTGATTGGATAACTTTTCTCGATTCTGATGACGAATGGTTGCCGAATAAATTAGCGGTTCAGCAGGATTACCTGCGCCGGAACGACGATCATTGGGTGTGTCATACCGAAGAAATTTGGATTCGTGACGGTCGCCGCGTAAATCCGATGAAAAAACACGCCAAGATAGGGGGTTGGATTTTTCAACATTGTTTGCCGCTTTGTGCTATGTCGCCTTCATCGATGATGATACACCGCCGGATTTTTTTGGAATTGGGCGATTTTGATGAGGATCTGCCGGCTTGTGAAGATTATGATTTATGGTTAAGAATTACCGCCCGTTATCCGGTTTTATTTATTACAGAGCCACTGATACTCAAGTACGGTGGCCACAGTGATCAATTATCCAGACGTTTTTGGGGGATGGACCGTTTTAGAATTAAGGCGCTAGAAAAAATAATCGCAGAGCCTTGTTTGTCTGAGGAAAATAGGTCAGCAGCAATTGCGATGTTGCAAAAAAAAGCGAGGGTTTATATTCAAGGTGCGCAAAAGCGCGGCAAGGCTGACGAGGTTGCGCGGTACCAATTACTAATGAACCACTACCCGTTGTAGGTTATTTCAGGTGTCTCCGAATACTTTTATTTTTACGGCGTTGCCCAGTGAAGCGAAGTTACTTATCTCGCATTTGAACTTAAAACGTTGGCAAGGTAGCCGAGTCTACTCGATATTTGTCAATGACCGCTATTGTGTGACCGTGACCGGTATAGGGAAGGCCGCTATGGCCGCGGGTATGGGTTATACTTTTGCAACATTCCCTCAAACCGTTAATCCATTGATTGTAAATGTGGGTATAGCAGGGCATGAACAATACGCCTTGGGGACGGTGTTAGCGGCTAAAAAAATTATCGATCTGGATAGTCGGCGTTGTTTTTATCCTCAGTTGGTTTATTCGGTTCCGGTGGCGACGGAAATTATTGCGAGTGTTTCGACGCCGGAGACGGCCTATCGGGAAAATTATGTTTATGATATGGAAGCCGCTGCTTTTTATGAAACCGCATTACGTTTTTCCAGTGCTGAATTGATTCAGGTTGTTAAGGTTATTTCAGATAATAAAGATTCATCGGTCGAGCAAGTGACGTCGCAGTGGGTTGCGGCGCTAATGATTTCTGCGTTAGAGTCTATACTGGCAGTGATGGATGAATTATTTGCGCTGAGAGTGCGGTTGCCCGAAGGAGAGCCGTTAGATTATCAGCGCGTGCTTGCACAGTGGAAATTTACCGTGAGTCAGCAAAGTCAGTTGAAAAAGTTGTTATGGCGTTTTCAAGTGTTGAGTGAAAAGCCTTTGCCAGAGGCTTTTGAATCGGGGTCTTCGTTGTTAGGGTGGTTAGAACAAGAAGTTGATCAATTAGCGGTCAATACTACGCTGTTGTAGGCGATGGTTTAATAGCTTTGTTTTATCGAGGGGAAAATAAATGAAAGATGTCAGTGTTGGAAAAATAATAGCGTTAGCGCTGTTTATGATGGTCAGTGGCAGTACCTGGGCGTGTGTGGATAAGGCCGTTGATGATATGGAAAATGTTGCAAATTGTAAAAAACAGGCGATTGCCGGTGATGCCGATGGCTATTTTCAGCTGGGTAAGTTTTTTAGTCAGGGACGGGGCGTCGCCCAGGATTATAGCCGTGCGTTAGAAAATTTTCAGAGTGCTGCTGAAAGAGGAAATCCTGAAGCGCCATATTTTTTAAGTAATTTATATTTGTATGCCAAAGGTGTTAAGAAGGATTATCGCCAAGTGTATTTGTGGCGTCATGTCGCGGGGATCAATGGTTACCCGTTTGGTTATATGTCCAGAGATCAGATCGTTAAGAAAATGAAGGCGGTTGAAATTACACAGGCAAAAGTTTTAGTGAAAAATTGGTTGGCAGAATACAGAAAACCGCAGCCTATTAAAATTATTAAGGACGTTGTCAAAGAACCCGTTACCGTTATCAAGGTTGAAAGGGCGGAAAGTCTTTTGGAGAGACCTGAAATCCTCGTTGTTCTTATTTTGGGTTTAGGGTTTGTTTTACTCCTGTCAGGAAGGTCTTCGGGAGCGGTCAGGACGATAGAGTCTTCAAGGGTAACGGGTGTCGGACGCTATCTTCAAAAGCAAGCCGGGAAGACGCGTGTAGATCATTACCTTGATATACAGAAGGCGCTTGAACGTTAAAGACCCGGCAGGAGTCATTAAGTAAGGGGGTAGTGTGTTTTTAGGGGTATGTAGCCAGTCGTTACGGGTAACCTGAGTGATTACCCGTAACGTGATGTTCTTTTTAAAAGAAGGACGGTGAGCTTGTTATTTCTTTTGGGCAACTTCCTCAAGGATTTGGCCCGCTCCATCCATCGCCACATGATAAGAGGGGTCTTCAATAACATTAACCTCTACGAGGTCGCCAGCTTTTTTCAGTAAATAATGACACTCATCGCTCAGGTGTTTCAGATGCAGTGTTTTTCCGGCGCGAAGGTAGCGTTCAGCAACACTGTCAATAACTTCAAGTCCTGAATGGTCATAAACCCGCGCGTTGGCAAAATCGATAATGATGTCGTCAGGATCATTCGCCGGAGAAAATAAGTCTGAGAAAGTTTGTACGGAAGCGAAAAATAATGGCCCACTTAAGGTGTATGTTTTTGAGCCGTTTTCATTAATGTGGGTTTCAGCATACATATGTTTAGCGTGTTCCCAAGCAAAAACCAGTGCCGAAACAATAACGCCCACCAAAACCGCAATGGCTAGGTCAAACCAGACGGTCACACAGGTTACCAATACGGTAACCAGAACATCGCTCATGGGGACACGGCCGAGGAGTCTCAGGCTGGTCCACTCAAAGGTGCCCAGTACGACGATAAACATAACACCGACTAAGGCAGCGATGGGAATGATTTCAATGACTGTAGCGCCGAATAAAATAAAGGCTAATAAGAATAGAGCCGCAGAAATACCTGAAAGCCGGCCACGGCCACCGGAATTAATATTAATAAGACTTTGGCCAATCATCGCACAGCCGCCCATACCACCAAAAAGTCCATTCACGGAATTAGCAATGCCCTGACCAATACATTCTTGGTTGCCGTGACCGCGGGTTTCCGTGAGTTCATCAATTAACGAGAGTGTTAATAGAGACTCAATAAGTCCGACAGCAGCAAGAATAACGGAGTAAGGCAAAATAATTTGCAGTGATTCGATCGTTAACGGCAATGTTGGAATATGAAAAGTCGGTAGCGTACCAGCGATCGTAGCTGCTGGGTTACCTGACATATCTCGGAGTACATCTTGGACGGTCCGTGCATCGAGATCAAAATAGATAACCACAAAGGTGGCCAGACCAATGGCTACCAGTGAGCTGGGTAGGGCTTGGGTAAGTTTAGGTAAAAAATGAATCACTAGCATCGTTGCAAAGACTAAAGCTAACATAATCCATAACGGTTCGCCGGTAATCCAGCTATAGCCACCGGCACCATCGGCTGTTTGAAATTGTTGAAATTGAGCGATAAAAATAACAATAGCCAAGCCGTTAACAAAACCTAACATCACCGGATGAGGAACCAGACGAATCAGTTTTCCAAGGCGGAAGACACCGGCGAGGATTTGGATAATACCCGCTAAAATTAATGCACCAAAAAGATACTCAACACCGTGGGAGGTGACCAGTGCAACCATCACAACCGCAGTGGCTCCGGTTGCGCCGGAGATCATACCCGGCCGGCCGCCGATTAAGGCCGTGATGAGCCCCATCATGAAGGCGCCGTACAGGCCGACAATGGGTTCAAGACCGGCAACAAATGCAAATGCAATAGCTTCGGGAACAAGGGCTAGAGAAACGGTCAGACCTGAGAGAATATCATTTTTAATGCCTTGTTTGCCAAGGCCGGTAAGTTGGAACATTAAGTGCGCTCTTTAGTTTGGGAAAACTTTCCATTATACCTTTGTTTTTTTTGATTTATATGGATTTCTTTGTTTTGACTCAATGGCTTACAGTACCTTAGCGGGCGTTGCTGTTTTGCGAGTGAGGGCCGGTCTGCTGCGGTAAAGCGCACCACTATTGCTAGCCGTTGCACTACTATGATGTAAAAAAGGAGTGTGGGACAGGCGGTTGGGTAACTGTTTTTAAGGAATAGGCTTTAAAAACAATGACTTAATATAGTGGCATGGTTTATGCTTATTATGTTTTCGGAAACTATTTAAAACCAATCAAACAGTGGAGTGATATATGTCAATACCGGGTCATCTTGTGAACAACGAAACGATTAAAAGTCGAGATTTTGATATCTTTATGTCGATTGTCCGTCGACAAGGTGGTTTTAGGTTCAGGAAAGGTGTTGTGACACAAACAAAACTAAAAAGTGTGACCCACGATGGTTATAAAAATCTAGAATTTAAGCTTAAAGATGATGAACAATCTTTTGCGTTTAGTATGCCGACTGATTTTCGATTAGGGACGGGTTCAGAAATTGAATTTAGGTATGACAATGTTACCAAGCATGTTGTCTTTTGTAACAAATTGAGTGTAGCTTAATTTTCTGTGTTTTTTTGAGCCTTGCGCAGTTAAAAGGGATACGGGGTTTTTGTTATCGCACATGCTATTTGAAGTACAGTCGATTTTATTCGCAGGTCAATAATGGGACCTAACTGTTATTTTAGAGGTCGGGCTTAGGGTATTCATGATGTAGCGAGGTGAAAAATGAGCTGGCGTGAAAACAATGATGACAGTGTTTTTAGTGATGAAGCGATTAGCAGATGAATTATCGGCTTGGCGTTTTGAAAAAGGTTAGATTCGAAGAACTTATAAAACCAGCGGTTGGAAAAGTACGTTAATGGTGGTTAATACCGTTGGTCATCTTGCAGAGGCAGGGTTTCATCATCCCGATTTAGTTGTTTCTTATGCTTTTGTGACGGTAAAGTTGATGAACCATGCGGCTAAGGGCATCACGGAGAAGGATTTTACTTTAGCTAAAAAGATTGAAGCGGTGGTGATGTGGCAACCTGGCTTGGAGTCGGGCGCCTTGACGGGGACACCCGATGATCCACGGTTTAAGTACATTAAGTACGACTAATATTCTGGCCGGTCGCCGTTGTCTCTAGTGGCGTCAAGTGTTAAGACTCAAATTGATGAGTGATGAAGTTGGAAATAGCCTGAATTTCATCGAAACAAACGGCATGTTCCATCGTATATTCGTGCCATTGTACGGGGTAGTTAAGGCTGGTAAGTATTTTAAAAGCAGATTTGGCTGCTGTTATGTTTACGACCGGGTCAACAGTGCCGTGGGCCATAAATATCGGGGTGTGTTGATTGCTTTCACTGCGGCCGGCTAATAACCGTTCAGGTTCGGGTAAGTAGGTCGACAACGCCATGATTCCACCCAGTTTATCCTTGAAAGTCAGTCCGGCATGTAGTGCAATAACGCCCCCTTGTGAAAATCCAGCCAGAAGAATGTTTTTAGGTGCAATGCCTTTGGCAATTTCCTGATTAATTAACTGGGTAATTAAATCTGAGGAAGACTCAATCCCCTGATAGTCCACTTTTCTTTCGAAAGACATTTCCAGAATATCGTACCAGGCTGGCATAACCATGCCGTTATTAATGGTGACGGCTAAACTCGGCGCATTAGGAAAAACAAAATGGGTTTGTGCCGCATTGTTGAGGTGCAGTTCCGGTACAAGCGCCTCAAAATCATGTCCATTGGCACCTAAACCGTGTAGCCAGATAATTGAGAATTGATGCGTTTGTGCGGTGGGTAAGATGTTAACGGTCGTTAAAGATTGCGCCATAGTGTATAAGTTAAGGTAGCGTTAAACGTGGCATTATAAATGAGTTGTTGTACTTTGGTCATTAGCGGCGTAATACTCAGAGTCTTTATTAACACTTAAAGCAGGAGTTTGATGAGCAAGAGGTGCGAGTGAAAAGTAATTGGCGAAAAGCAGTATTAATTTATCCGAAGTTTGATACTCCCAATACTTTTTGGAGTTATGAAACCAGTTTAAGGTTGTATTCGCCGTGTAGTGAATTTGGCTTGCCCAAGCGATTGTTGCCGCCGTTAGGGTTGTTGGGGTTGTACCGTTACTTAAAGCCTTACTATGATGCTGTGGTTTTAATTGACAGAAATGTCGATCCCAGAGCCTTGACTGATCAATTACAGTGTGGCGATCACGTTTATCTGGGGGGAATGGCTGCACAGGGCGAGGGCTTGTTAGCCGATGCGATAGTAGCCAAGCAACGGGGTTGTTTGGTTATTGCCGGGGGGACGGCTATTTCTAAACAATCACCCCTTAACGGTATCGCTGATCATTTAATTGAGAACGAAGCGGAAGGGGTGATCGGGGCCTTATTGGCAGGGTTAACAGACGGGTGTGCAAAACCGTATTATCAGGGCTTCCCCGCTGAACCGGCGGATTTTTTTAAGCCGGATTATTCGGCATTAAATCTTGATAATTATGTTCACATGGCTATCCAGATTAGTCGAGGGTGCCCTGAAAAGTGTGAGTTCTGTGATATTCCTGCACGTTTTGGTAAAAGTTTTCGGGTCACGCCTTTAAAAGATACTGAGGCTTCTTTTAAACAATTGGCCGACTTGGGTTGGACCGGGCCGATTTTTATTGTTGATGATAATTTTATTGGTAATCCTAGGCGCGCGCTGGAAACACTGAAGAACCTTTATGCTATTGGCGAATCAATTGGGGTTCATTTGCCCAAGTATACTGAATTGACTCTTAGAATCGCTGACCCAACGCCAATAATGGCAGAACTCCGTGATTGGTTTCGTAAAACAAATTTTACAACCAGTTTTTATGGCGTGGAGACACCGAATAAGGCGGCCCTTGAGGAAACCGATAAACGACAAAATTTACGCGGTGACTTATCGATTGCGGAAAAACTTAAGTTTATTTCAGAGCAAACCGGAGCCGGCGTGTTAATGGGGATGATTTTTGGCTTTGATAATGACAGCGATGAGACGGTTGATGAATTCATAGCATTTATTAATGAGACGCACGTACCGATTGTAATGGTTGGGTTATTAAATGCTTTACCTGAAACCAAGTTAATGGAACGGTTACTGAAAGAAGGACGATTTATTCAGAGCAGTAGTTGTAATAATTCTGACGGGGTTATTAATTTTATACCGATGAATTTTTCTATTCAGCAGGCGGAAAAAAATTACCTTAGAATTTTGCGTGGCATTTATGCCCCGGCGGCGTATTTTAAGCGTGTGCGGGAGCATTTGCGGTTATTTTCAACGGATTATGCCAATAAGGGGCGGGGGCGGTGGGAAAACACAATGACCGTGGTTAAAATTTTGACCGGTCAGTACGGAAGGCTATTCTGGCAGCAATTACCCCTGGCACATCACATAGCCAGACAACGTTACGGATTTAATGTTGCAGGTTACGGGCAGTTAATGGCAGAGTTTTTTTCTTTATGTGGTCAGTACAGCCATTTCATCACCCAGACCGAAAATCTGGCCGTGCAGTTGGAGCAGCGACATTATCAGCTCTGGCAGCAGTATTCATGGAAAGAAATGTTGAGTTCGCCGATTGCCGGTGTAGAACTTAAAAAACAAGATGATCAATCTGAAATATTGGACCAAATCACCGTAGAGTTAGCCTCCGGTTATAAAATGACCGGTACCCGGGTGGATGTTTTACGTTCATTTTCAGGGTTTTATTTAGAATCGCTGATAAAAACGACGAATGCACAGGCATCGTTATCTTTGGTCGACGCGGTAGAGATGGAGATTAGCGCATTGGCTCAGGCGGCGGGTCATCGGCCGGAAATATTGGGGTCATCTGGCTTGGGCCCAGTGGAAAAACCGCTTCGGGAGTTGTTTGCTGCAGAGCCTTCATATTTGCAGCAGACACGGCGGGTCATTAAAAAAGTCCAAGCAAAAACCTGCGCGAATTAATGGCAGATATTGTTTGTGCGTGCCTAGTGGCGGCTGTGTTTTGTCGTGTTAGGTCCAAGCGGCTTGTTTGCCGGCGTTAAGGGTAGAGATATTTTCAATGGTTGTAATTCAAGAATGATTGAAAAGGTCAAAAGGTGTAATTCAAATCGTTTCGGCCAGATAATCTTAAAACCAAGCAAAGGGGTGGAGAAGTGGGTCATTGGGCCGGTCTTTTTGAAATAACATAAACCGTGATAATCTTTTCCAAGTCCTTGTGGGCTCAGCCCGATTGAGCTATTGACTTGGCTTAGGATCCATTGTACATAGGTATTACTGTTAGGACCGGGCCAATAGCGATAATGATTTTGGTCAGGGTAGGTTGCCGGTGAGTTTTCAATAGCAGTTGCCAGTATTTGTGCGCGTTCATCGTGCCACACCGCTTCAACCCAACTGTCACCCTGACCGACGCCGGCATTAATGGCCATAAGATTTTTATGCAGATGTCCCCAACTGCATTCGCTTTTTTCAGGGTATTGCCAGACTTCCCAGCGGTCAGCGCCGGAATTTTTCTTGATGACAAACCAATAATGTACCGCAATATGGCCGATTATTCCGGGGAGTTTTGCGGCGCGGAGTTGGACGGTGAGGGGCATGGTCAGGTGGCTTGTCTTAATAAATAAAATAATTTTGGGTGAATTTTTGGACCTTCGTTCGATTGCTTAGGGAGAAGATCTGCTGGATGGGTTATCAGAAATGATACTATGAGGGCCAGTGTTTTGTCAGGGGATGTTATGGAAAGAGTCCGGGGTCTTAAAAAAATAGTGGGTTTATGGAAATATTTTTTAATCATAGCGGTCGTTTGGGTTACACCCGTGCAGGCTAAAACAATTGCGTTAGCAGAGATCCCTGCGGCCGTTTTAACCGGATTAAAAAAGCATCACCACGATGCCGGTGCGATTACGGTTGATAAAGAGACGCATTTTGGTTTGACCTTGTATGAGGTTAAGTTTGTGACCCACGGCAAGCAGCATCAGGCGTTATTTGATCAGCAAGGACGGTCGTTTGCCCATGAAGAAGCCATTAACATTCAGCAATTACCCCCGTCGGTGCAATCAGCGGTCAAGAAATTATTTAATCAGCTTACTCTTAAAGATGCGGAGGTGATTCATCACCCGGATGGCCGTATTGAATATGAAATTGATGTCTTGGGCGATGGCCTTGATTGGGAATTGGTTCTGGATAATCAAGCTAAATTATTGTCAAAGGAACGTGACTAAAGCCGTTGGCGGCAGTTATGAAAGATCTGGTGGGTTGTGATTTGTTTTTCTGCTGTGCGATAGAGGGGCTATGAAAAAATATATTATCGGGTTATCGGTCACCTACCACGACCCGGCGCTTGCCATTGTTGATGGTCAGGGACAAGTGTTATTTGCTGAGGCCACGGAGCGGTTCTTGCAGAACAAACGGGCACTGAATTGTGAGCCCGACCAAATGGCTTTAGTCGCCCATTTACTTGCGCAGTATTGCCCTGACCCCGATGAGATCACCATTGCCATCAATTGGAAAAAGCGGCGTCCCTGGTATGAAACGGTGGTTAATCAGCTAGGCTGTTTGTCGGCCCCGGGGCTCTTAAAGCAGGGTATTAAACGGCTGCGCTCCTTGCTGGAAAATTATAAATTACACCACATGGTTGCCTGTCAGCGACAAGCTATTAACCTCGCCGGAATAAATCTGGTTCGTACCCTGCAACAGCGCTATCCGACGTGCCGGTTGTCCTTTGTTGATTTTGATCATCATTTAACACATGCGGCAACGGCGTGTTTTACCAGCCCGTATCAACAAGCCGCTTGTGCGGTGATCGATTCATTTGGCGAAAAAGGCTCAATGGCCTTTTACCGTTACGAGCACGGTCAACTTAAGCGTATTTATGAAAGCCGAGGGACTGGCAGTATTGGCTTTTATTATATGAAGATCACCGAACTGTGTGGTTTTGATTGGTTGAAGGGTGAGGAATGGAAGGTCATGGGCTTAGCGCCCTACGGGCAGTTGAATGAAGAATTCTATGCGTTGTTAAAATCAACAATAACCCTGGAGGGTTTTCACTGTAGTCATCGCGGGGCTGAATTGTTTAAGGTGGTGGACCGGCTACAGGATTTTAAACGCGGTATTGATGAACCGATCGAAAGCGCGGCAGACTTAGCCTTTACCGGGCAGTTTTTTTTTCAAGAGTTAATGACGGAATTATTAGAACATCTGCATCAGGTGACCGGTTTAGAAAACCTGGCCTTAGCAGGCGGGTGTGGGCTGAATTCTGCATTTAATGGCTATATTACCCAGAAGACGGGCTTTAAATCCGTACATATTCCTTCGGCACCGGCTGATGACGGCACCGCATTGGGTGCAGCCTTGCTGGGCTTTCGGCAACAACATCCGGCAGCCATGAGGGCGCCGGTTGTAAGCCCTTATCTGGGCTCAGTGATTACTGATCAGGCAGTCGAACACTTTAAACAATTTAATCAGGCGTTCACGATCGAGCATCTGCCGGGGCGTATTGTGGCTGAAACGGCTAAGCGATTGTCGGACGGTGCGTTAATCGCCTGGGTTCAGGGTCGTGCCGAATTTGGCCCCAGAGCGTTAGGTAATCGCAGTATTCTGGCAGATCCACGGTTTGCTAAAACACAGGATGTTATTAATCAACGTATTAAATTTCGTGAAAAATACCGGCCCTTTGCACCGGCTATTTTGGCTGAATATGGACCGGATTATTTTGAGCATTATCAGGACTCTCCCTACATGGATAAAACCTTAACCATAAGGCCTGAGAAACGCTCACAACTGGGTGCGGTTTGTCATGTGGATGGAACCGGTCGTCTGCAATCGGTCACAGCGGAACGTAATGCTCGTTTTTATGCCTTGCTCACAGCATTTTATGGTTTAACGGATGTGCCGGTGTTACTGAATACCAGTTTTAATGTGATGGGTAAGCCGTTAGTCCATTCTTTAGAAGATTGCTTGACCGTGTTTATGACCACGGGCCTTGATGCCTTAGTCGTTAATGATTATTTGATTACTAAAAAAACGGATGAACGTTAAAGATGCGCTTTACGTAAGTACAGAACCGTGGTCGGTGAGTGACCCTTTTTATCAGCGCTCTTATGCCTATCAAGCCAATGGTCGTGAGTTATTTTATAACCTGATTCATCTTTCAGCCCACCGTGGTGTTTTACCGGTGGCTTATCAGTTTGTAAAAAGTCACCTGAAGTTAAGTAAAACGCATTTTTATCCGTCAAGGCGTGCTCTCGACAACGCAGACCCGTTGGTCGTAGTTGCCGAACCTTCAAGGCCATCTTTTCCATATAAAGTTGATTTTACCGCCTGTATTGAACAGGTAGCGCCTTTTTTACAAACAGCGCCCCGGTGGCTGGATAATGTTTCAATGGTCGCTACCGGTGAAAATGAAATAGCGATGGGCTTATTTAACATCAGTGAGCACTTAAATAAGTCAGTGGTAACCGCTCCTATTCAGCATTCGGTGATCGTGTCAAAGGACTATAGCCAACACCCCGACAGGGTTTCGCCTGTTTTTGATCTGGCGGCCGTGCAACTGGCACTGGCACAATTTCCGCGGACCTTATTGCCTGAGATTTTAGGGTTTACCTTAGCCTATTGCCAGCAACCGTCGGTACTGGATATGTTGACAGCGGGGCTTGCGGATAAGTCGCACCAAGATCCTCGTGACCCTTTGCTCATGGAAACGGCCGTGATAAGAGCCGGACAAGTGAGCGCGCTCCAGAGGCTGATTAAACGTTATGAAACAGACGCCCAATCGGAGGGGTATGAGGCGACTTGGTCCCGTATTCAACAAGGGTATGGTTTGTATGGGCAGTTGACTGAGCGCTGTGTTAAAGCGATTAGTGAGCGTTGGGGCCGGCCGCAAACGGATGAGCAATTAGTCGAGGCGTTATTTAAAAAACTGGCATCATCGGCACAGGGGCATCACGGTCAGGCGGTGTTGGGCGGTAAAAAACTCGATCACTGGTTTGCTGAACAGCCCTTTAATAGCAGGGAGTTTATGGCGGCCTTAATAGCATCATCGTATGTGAACTTAAAGGCAACTGAGCGCAGTCCGTTGTTGGCACTCTTTGAATTTAAAGGTCCGATGTTTGGGGTGTTGAACAATGAGGACCTGACGCTATTAAAGCGTTGGCTTAAGGCGGGGGGCGGGCAAAGTGCAGTGCGGCCTCGCAGCACACAAACATTAGCAGGATCAGTTGCGCGTGAACCACAAGACCTGTGCCGTCAGACCATTCATTTTGACACCTTGTCGAATCGGGATTTATTTTATTATCTGGTCAATAGCGAGCACTACCCGGAAGTGATCGACAGCGCTGTAGGCCGTGTTACGAAGGTGCTTCGGCTTGCACGTTGGATGAATAAAGTGCCTTTTAAAGCGTATCAACACGACCGACTCGATCAATTTATTGCAACGGTTTACCAACGTGGGATAGCGGGGTATCAAGCGTTCAAAGCGCCGGCGCGGGTGTCTAAGGCGACTTATGTTTGGGGTATTGAACAATTAGCACCGACTATTCTGGTTGACGGCTGTTGGCTGCAAGGGGTAAGTCAGTTACAGTTTTCACCTTATCAGGCGGTCGGTGATTTGCTGCAAAATATTTATAGCGACGAAATGGGCAATGGCGATGTGCTTAAAAATCACCCCTGTATTTACCGGCGGTTATTGGCAAGTTTAAATATTGAACTACCGCTTGTGCATACTCGCGATTTTAGCGCCTATAGGGGTTTTTTGAACAGTGCTTTTGATGTGCCGGTTTTTTTAACGGCCCTTTCTTTGGGTGGGCATCGTTTTTTACCTGAATTATTGGGGGTTAATTTGGCGATAGAACTCAGCGGTTTGGGGCAACAATATATGACGCTGCGTGATGAATTAAAGTATTGGCAGATTGATTCCACTATTGTTGATGTGCATATTGCTATTGATAATGTTGCAACCGGCCACACGGCCTTGGCGCGCGAGGCGATAGCGCTTTACTTAGATCAGGTTCAGATGATGCAGGGTTCTGAGGTTATGAATCAGCATTGGCGTAGGGTTTATCAGGGCTACGGTGCCTTAAATACCGCTAGTGCGCGCTTTAAGGCCGCTTTAGTGTTTCAGTATATTAAGAAACGATTTTAGTTGAGAAAGGAATGCTTAATAAGTGGTAGGGTTAGTCTATGGGGGGCGGTCTGGCGCGTAAGGTCAAAGGGACGTTAGGACTAGGGTGTGCTGATAAGGGGTGCTTGAGAGAACAGGGGTATGGGTAAGTGATTCGTTTTACGTGGGGTACAGGATTGTGATGCGTCTTTTAAGCGCTTTAGTGTGTTTTGTATACCCCGGTGCGGTGTTGATTTTTTTGTTACAGGGGCCACATACCATGGTATCGGCAGTGGCTTGGACTTTTGCGCTCTGGGCGATGATTTTTGCGGACTGGCTGAGTTCACGGTTAACGAAAAAGTCGCCGCCGGTCTTATCAGAGCAGTTTTCAGCGCCAGTCCATGACGGTATTTTAGGTTTGTTAGCCTTGATTCAGTTTGCCAATGTTGGCTTTTTGCTGGTTTACGCCAGTCAACTGCGTTGGGGGTCGGGCTATGAAATTCTGACCAGTGCGGTTAATTTAGTGGTCTTGCGTATTTTGGTGGGCACCAGTTCAGGCAGTTCGGGCATTATTGTGGCCCACGAACTGATTCACCGGCCCCAGTTGAGCTATCAATGGCTGGGGCGATTACTGATGTGTTCGGTGTGCTATGAGCATTTTATTATTGTCCATAAGCGCAGTCACCATGTCCATGTGGCGCAACCGGTCGACGGTACGACGGCGCGGCGCGGCGAAGGGTATGAGGGCTATTGCAAACGCGTCTACCGTGAGCATTTTATCGCCTCCTGGAATTTTGAGTGTCAGCGTTTAGGGCTTTCAACGGCTCTCTTTCAAGTTAGAATGATAAAAAACCGGGTGTTACACGGCGTTTTAATCGAGGCGCTATGGGTGCTTTGGGCGGCGATAACCTTTGGCTGGGTTGCGCTGGCCATCTATCTTTATCATTGTTATTCGGCCGTCAGGCTATTAGAAGCGATTAATTATTTTCAACATTGGGGCTTGAGTGAGCAAGGTGAACATCGCGCGGTGGCTTGGGTGAATGATGGTTGGTTGACGCGTTATGCTTTGCTGGGTTTGTCGAACCATATTGATCACCATGAAAATGCCGGCAAGCCCTACCCAGAAATTCATTATTCAGCCAAGGGGCCGAAGATGCCGTACGGTTATTTTGTGACCAATTTGTGGGTCAAGGTGAATAATAGCTCTTATCAACGTCGGGCGCTGCGTGAACTGGCACGATTTGAAAAGACCCAATCCTAATACGCTCCGTTTGGGGTGACCACTAAGGTCCCGGTTGTTTGTTTTCTTTTTTAACAACCGGTTTTTTGGTTTATCTTCGCTCGTAACCGAATTTTAGAATGACCGTATCGCCTTGATTAAAAATGGTCACTTCCTTGTCGAATAAGTCTCCGGTGGGCTCTGTGATCTCCGTTTTAACCGGTGAGGGCGCTGTGGATTGGTGGTGATGGGTTGGGGTTTCAGCCGTTGTGTGTTGATGGCTGTGGCCGCTGCTCTGTTCTCTTTTTTGTGGATGGGTCGTTGGGTTTCGTTTGATATATTTGGTTTCAACGCGGATAGCGGGCATAAAAGGTTCAGCACTTGGCGCGTCTGAATGGGCTTTCGAATCGCTGCTCTGGCGAGTGGTCTTAGGTGTAATGCCGAGTCGTTTTAACAGGTTGTGGCAGGTAGAGCCAATATTTTCGGTATAAAATTGTTGTAGTTTTTGTTGTTTTCCGGTGGCAGTTAAATGAACCGTATCCAGTTGAGTTTGGATGGATTTTAATTCTTTAAGCGAAATGGGCGGCGTTTCGTTGTTCAATGATCTCAGTGTGCAGATGATGGGTGCGGACAGGGTTTTTTGAAAATTTGCCGCGCGTGGGTTAGAGCCGCCAAAATCAAGGGTGACGCCGACTTGGGTGGCAGTCATTCGGGGGTTTTCAACTACCGCTTCGAGGCGGTGACTGTAGGGCGATGCGGTTTTACTAGTCTCGCGATCAAACAGGTTGATCGGGTAGCCCGCTTTGGAAAAGCGGTGGCTGATCTGTGTTGCTATTGCGGCCGTGACAGCAGGGCTGGTTTGGTATTTCCCGTGTGAGGGTGTCTTTAGAGTAAACCCGATGGTGTTAATGTCGTCGGCCTCCAAGTGTTGGATATTGTCGATCACCGGGGTTTGTGAGCAACCGCTTAAAAGGAATAACAACGCTAAATATCGCATGTGGACAGCCGTGTTGGTTTAAAAACCTGAGTATAACAAGTTTGTCTTGATAACGTAGTGGCTAAAAAATGAGCGGGTTTACCGTAAAGTCAAGGGGGCGGTGGCTTTGAGTTACGCCGTGTAGCGATCGAGATTGGTGCGAAGCGTTGTTTAAAAGCAACAAAAAGCACCATATTAGCGCATACCAAACAATAAGTTAAGAGGTTTAGTTAATGTATGGTTTAAATGTGTTGTGTAACTTAAAAAATAGTGGTAGAAATGAAACATCATCTTGATGGTGTCTTTGTTTGGAGACTAACACTAATCGGGGGGATTTAGCGATAATTTTTTTCTAGCTTAAAAACTTAGGGGGAAGGGTAATGAAACAATTTAATTTAAAAAAAGGGCTGGTACTGGGTACCGCTTTATCGGCGGGGCTACTTGCCGCCGGTAGTGCGCAAGCCGGAGCCACCTTTAAAATAGACGATACCAAATGGATTAGTATTGGCGCAGGCATTCGTTCCAGTTTTTCAGCGGTGGAAGATAAGGCGCCGGCAGGGGATGATTGGTCGAATGACTTTGCCTTGGACAATGCGCGGATTTATTTAAACGGTCAACTTCATGAAAACATTAAGTTTGAATTTAATACTGAGTCAATCATGAGTAATTCGGCCAATGACTTTTTTGTCTTAGACGCGATTGCTAAGTTTGAATTTAATGACCTAGTGAATATCTGGGTTGGGCGCCAATTGGTTCCTTCCGACCGTGCCGAACTCAACGGTCCTTATTACCACAGTACTTACGAATTTAATAAAACGCCGTTTTATATGAATGATCAGGGTAGTTATACTGCCGGTAAATACGGCCGGGATGACGGGATTAATATCTGGGGGGCGTTGACCGCCGATAAAAAGCTGACTTATGTGATCGGTGTTTTTAATGGCAGAGTCGGCGGTCCTGATGCGGATGACAACCTGCTTTATGCCGGACGGATCAGTTACAATTTTCTCGATGTCGAAAAGAACCCGGGTTACTACACCAGCAGTACCTACTACGGTAAGGGCGGTGATATCTTAACTGTGGGGTTTGCAGCACAGTGGGAAGAAAATGCGTTGGGTGGCATTGACTCAAAAGGCGTGGTACAACCATCGGGGGACTTTTTGGGCTACAGTGTGGACCTATTAGGGGAAACCACCCTAGGCAATGGTGCGGTGGCAACTATTGAAGGGGAGTATAAGCGCTTTGATTTGGGTGGTGTTGCATCTGGGGCCGATGATAAATTAGGGATGTTTGAAGGCGATGCTTATACCGGAACGGCACTGTATTTATTGCCGGGTAAAGTCGGTATTGGTCAATTACAACCGTATGTGCGTTATACCTATAACGATGAGCAAAGTGGTTCTTCACAAGATCGTGATGAGTATGAAGCCGGAATCAATTATATTATCGACGGGCATAATGCGCGCGTTTCATTGATGTATCAATACGGTGATTTAAATTCAAAAGGTCGACTCAATTATCTTGATGCTACAGGCGATGATGTACATGCCATTAAATTGGGTTTTCAAATGCAAATCTAGTCTGATGACATAAGGACTTTAGTTAAAAACCCCTGCTAAGGGTCTTGGCAGGGGTTTTTTTATGTCTGGATCTTTTTTCTTTAAGTCTTCAGGGGGGCAATGGTTCAAGGTGAGCTGTGGGTCAGTTGGGTCACTAAAGTGTACTGACTAGGAGCGAGGGTGCCGAAAATAGAGCCACTTATCATAAAAGGCACCATTTTGGTTCAATTTTTTTGAGTTGCTAATGTTTATTCGTTTGTTTCAGAGCCTGAAATCGATTTATGGGTCGAACAATCAACCTTTTGTTGCCTAATAAGGCGCAGGTCTTTTAAAGAGGGCTTATAGAAGCGTTGTTTTTAGTTAAGCGCCGCGCTAAAGCCGTGCTTGCTACTACGTTTGTTCTATTTAGGTGCTCTGGTCTGTTTAAATGATTCAATACGGTGCGAAACTTTCCCGGCAATGGCTTGTCAGTTAAAAGTGTGTTTAGGATAAAATCTTATTTATCAAGGTCTTAATAGGATTCGGCATAATATATGCATGTTGTCAAGGGGTAAGCCGATGTTGGCTTTTGTTGTGATAGCTCGTGGGTCAGGGTTATTGTTTTTTAAGTTTTGAGAAGGGGGGTTGAACATGAAGTTTTTTAATAAAGCCATGCGTTCACTATCGGCGATGGCATTAACGGCAGGGGTCCTGTTAAGTCCCGGGGTCAATGCAGGGGATACTATCAAGGTCGGGGTTTTACATTCATTGTCGGGGACCATGGCAATCAGTGAGACCACCTTAAAAGATACGGTGTTGATGTTGATCGAAGAACAAAATGCCAAGGGTGGTTTGTTGGGTAAAAAATTGGAAGCGGTGGTCGTGGATCCAGCCTCGAACTGGCCGTTGTTTGCAGAAAAGACCCGTGAATTATTAACCCAAGATAAGGTCGATGTGATATTTGGTTGCTGGACTTCGGTTTCACGTAAATCGGTGTTACCGGTCATCGAAGAATTAAACGGCTTGTTGTTTTATCCGGTGCAGTACGAGGGCGAAGAGTCCTCTAAAAATGTGTTTTATACCGGCGCCGCGCCGAACCAACAAGCGATTCCGGCGGTGGATTATTTGATGAACGATATTGGTGTTAAACGTTGGGTGTTGGCAGGGACGGATTATGTCTACCCCCGGACCACCAATAAAATCCTGGAGGCGTATTTAAAACTTAAAGGGGTGGCAGACAAAGACATCATGATTAATTACACGCCGTTTGGGCATTCAGATTGGCAAAGTATTGTTGCCGATGTGAAAAAATTTGGCTCGACGGGTAAGAAAACAGCGGTGGTCTCAACCATTAACGGTGATGCGAATGTCCCTTTTTATAAGGAATTAGGTAACCAAGGGATCGCTGCTGATGATATTCCTGTCATCGCTTTCTCTGTGGGTGAAGAAGAATTATCAGGGCTGGATACTAAGCCGTTGGTGGGTCATTTAGCAGCCTGGAATTATTTCATGAGTGTGGATGTGCCTGAAAATACAGCGTTTATTAAAAAGTGGCATGCCTTTATTAAAGATCCCAAACGGGTCACGAATGATCCGATGGAAGCGCATTATATTGGTTTTAATATGTGGGTGAAGGCTGTTGAAAAAGTCGGTACCACCGATGTTGATGCCGTAGAACAAGCGATGCTGGGCAGTAAATTTCCTAATTTAACCGGTGGTATGGCGGTTATGAACAGTAACCACCATTTATCGAAACCGGTCTTGATCGGTGAAATCCAAGAAGACGGTCAATTCGAAACCGTTTGGGAAACCGATGGTTTGGTTTGGGGCGATGCCTGGACGGATTATCTACCGGGTAGTAAAGATATTGTCGCTAACTGGCGGCCCAACATGCGTTGCGGTAATTACAACACCAAAACCCATAAATGCTCAGGACAAAATTTCTAAAGTCAGTGTGAGTCACATGGGCATCGTTCTGATGCCCATGTTTTTTAACCCGTAAAGATGTTATTGCCAGTTGAATATGCCGTGGTAATCAGGTAGAAGTAACAACTGGCTATAAGGTTTTGCCGTTAGAAAATGGAGCGTTATGTTAATAGGAGCCATAGTAATCTCGATGATGTTGGGGGTTTGTCCAATCACATGGGCAGATAATCATGATTTGAGTACTACTGCGGCGGTGAGTGGCCCTAAAGATAAAACGGGGGCATTTAAGGAATTGGTCAGTCAATTATCGGTTAAATCATTAAGCAAAAAGAAAACCACGGTTAAGGCTATGGTCAAACTGGAAAATGACCGGGTTCGGCCGCTATTGGAAGCCTTACTTAAAGCGCGGTTGTTTTATGGCAAAGCTGCGCCACATCCCGTTTATATTGTCGAGGTGGTTGACCAAGGGTACCAACTCACCGATGCGGTGAGCGGTCAGTTGCTTGGTATTGTTGCCAAGAAGAGCATTAAAAAAGTTCGAATTAATAACCGTTTACGACAACTGATACGCGGGGCACTGGCACAAAGAGATTTAAGGGCTGCCGATGTTTCGGTGCGGCTTCAGGCGGTTAAGACGATGAGTAAGCATATTACCCCGGCGGTGGTCGCCTTATTTCGGGAGGTTTCGAAACATGAGGCCGATGAAGACGTTCAACGGTTGATGTTAGCGGTCGTGGCAAATGCAGATCTAACCGCAACAGATGGGGCGGTGCGACTCGCTGCTATTAAGGTTTTAGCCAAAACCATGCACGTTGAATATGTCAGCACACTTAAGGGGCTTTTAGTGGTCGATGCGCAAGGGGCTTATTTAGAATCAGACCGTAAGGTTATAAAAGCGGCTAAACAGGCGATTAAAGCAATAGAATCCAGAATTAGTTGGTATGAAAATATTCAGACCTTATTTTTTGGCTTGAGTTTGGGATCGGTTTTGGTGTTGGCTGCCATTGGCTTAGCGATTACTTTTGGGGTGATGGGCGTTATTAATATGGCCCACGGTGAGTTAATTATGCTCGGGGCTTATACCACTTATGTGGTGCAACTATTAATGCCGGAACAGTTGGAGCTATCGCTTTTTGTCGCTATTCCAGCGGCTTTTATGGTTTCAGGGCTGTCCGGTATTTTAATTGAACGTGGCGTAATTCGGCACTTAACTGGTCGGCCTTTAGAAACCTTGTTGGCAACATTTGGCATTAGTTTAGTGTTGCAACAGTTAGTGCGTTCGGTCTTCTCGCCGCTAAACCGGTCGGTTTCAACACCGCAGTGGATGAGCGGTTCTATCGATTTTAATCCGGTGTTAAGTCTGACCTTGAACCGGCTTTATATTCTGGCCTTTACCTTGTTGGTCTTTTTCGTGTTGTTAATGATTCTGAAGCGGACTCGATTGGGTCTTGAGGTGCGGGCGGTGTCACAAAATCGTGCCATGGCTAAAGCGATGGGGGTCAAAACCGAGCGGGTTGATGCGTTGACCTTTGGTTTAGGATCAGGGGTTGCAGGGCTTGCCGGCGTTGCCTTGAGTCAGTTGACCAATGTCGGGCCTAATTTAGGGCAGTCTTATATAGTTGACTCGTTCATGGTGGTGGTTTTTGGCGGCGCTGGAAATTTACTGGGGACGTTAATCAGTGGTTTTTCATTAGGCGTGGCGACTAAATTTATCGAGCCTTATGCCGGTGCTGTGTTGGCAAAGATTTTGGTGTTGGTCTTTATCATTATTTTTATTCAAAAAAGACCCCGGGGTTTGTTTCCTCAAAAAGGTCGGGCGGCTGAGGGCTAATCATGGGCGTATCAAAATTATTACAAGGCGATACCGGCGGGCAATGGGTCTTAGGGGTTCTAGTGGTCTTGGCCGTAGTGGTGCCTATTTGTAATCTATGGATTCCTGAAACGTCATTTTTTCATGTCAGCACCTATACCGTGACCTTATTAGGAAAATATCTGGCCTTTGCACTGTTAGCCTTGGCGGTCGACTTGGTTTGGGGCTATTGCGGTATTTTAACACTGGGACATTGTGCTTTTTTTGCTTTGGGCGGTTACGCCATGGGCATGTATTTAATGCGCCAAATCGGCGATAGAGGTGTATACGGGAATCCACTATTGCCGGACTTTATGGTGTTTCTGAATTGGTCGGAGTTGCCGTGGTATTGGCATGGCTTTGATCAATTTTGGTTTGCCATGATTATGGTGATGTTGGTGCCGGGACTGTTGGCTTTTGTTTTTGGTTGGTTAGCGTTTCGCTCACGGGTCACCGGCGTTTATTTGTCAATCATTACGCAAGCGATGACTTATGCGCTTTATTTGGCATTTTTTCGCAATGAAATGGGTTTTGGCGGTAATAACGGTTTGACTGATTTTAAAGAAATTCTGGGTTTTAGTTTGCAGTCAGATTTGACTCGGATTGTTCTTTTTATGCTTTCGATTGCCGCGTTAATTAGTGGTTATTTGGCTTGTCGTTATATTGTCAGTTCTAAATTGGGTCGTGTGATTGTCGCGTTACGAGATGCTGAAAACAGAACCCGCTTTATTGGCTATCGAGTCGAATTGTTTAAGTTATGGGTGTTTGTGTTTTCAGCAATTTTAGCCGGAATTGCAGGGGCCTTGTATGTGCCCCAGGTGGGCATTATTAACCCCGGTGAATTTGCCCCCTTAAATTCTATTGAGTTAGTGATTTGGGTGGCTGTGGGTGGTCGTTTTACCTTGTATGGCGCTATTTTAGGGGCCGTTTTAGTCAATTTTGGCAAGACCTTTTTTACCGCCGCATTACCGGAAGTTTGGTTGTTTGCCTTAGGGGGGTTATTTATTCTAGTGACCCTGTTTTTACCTTATGGAATTGTCGGTTTGTTACGACGTAAAAAAGCGCTGTCGTCATGAGTTTTATTGAGAAAACACGCGCCTTTGCCAGTCGGGATAAAGTCTATGACTTTTTGATTCCAGAGCCGGTTTTTGATGACAGCTTAGATACCCGTCATGGACCTATTTTATATTTGGAAGACATCAGTGTTAGCTTTGATGGTTTTAAGGCACTTAATAATTTAAATCTTTATATTAATGACGGCGAAATGCGCTGTATTATCGGGGCTAATGGTGCGGGTAAAACAACCATGATGGATGTCATTACCGGAAAAACACGCCCCGATTCCGGATCGGTTTTTTTTGGTCAACGCATCGATTTATTGAAAATGGATGAACCGGCAATCGCACGGGCTGGGATTGGTCGTAAATTTCAGAAACCCACGGTCTTTGAAACTTTATCTGTTTACGCTAATTTGGAGTTGGCGTTAAGTACGGATAAACGAGTTTGGCCAACGTTGTTTGCACAACTCTCCGGGTCAGAAAAAGAGGCTATCGATGAAGTTTTTTTGATGATTGGTTTAATGGAGCAAAGACATCGGCTGGCAGGGGAATTGTCGCACGGTCAAAAACAATGGCTGGAAATTGGTATGTTATTAATCCAGCAACCGAAGGTGTTACTGATTGATGAGCCGGTTGCAGGGATGACGCATCAGGAAATTGAGCGGACCACGGATTTACTATTAGCTTTAGAAGGTAAACATTCGATTGTTGTGGTTGAGCATGATATGGAATTTGTTCGCTCCATTGCCAGAACGGTGACCGTTTTACATGAAGGTTCGGTACTTGCTGAAGGCACCATGGCCAGTGTGCAAAACGATGCGCGTGTCATTGAAGTTTATTTAGGAGGATAGGGCGTGCTTGAGGTTAAGGGGTTAAACCAATTTTACGGTCAAAGTCATACCTTGTGGGATATAGATTTGAGTATTCCCGAAGGGACGTGTGCGTGTCTGATGGGTCGAAACGGTGTGGGGAAAACAACGTTATTGCAATGCCTTATGGGTCTTTTGCCTGTAGCGACCGGTAGTATTCAGTTTCAGAGCCATGATTTAATTAAAATGCCGGCAGAATCCAGAGCCTCGATGGGTATTGGTTTTGTCCCGCAAGGTCGCGAAATTTTTCCGTTGTTGACGGTTGAAGAAAACCTGAAAATCGGGCTGACTGCCAGAGCAGATGGTTTGAAAACAATTCCTGAGAATGTATTTGAAATTTTTCCGGTTTTGAAGCAAATGTTACAGCGTCGGGGCGGTGATCTTTCAGGGGGGCAACAACAACAGTTAGCGATTGGGCGTGCCTTGGTGATTGAGCCGAAATTATTAATTCTCGATGAACCGACAGAAGGTATTCAACCGAATATTGTCAAAGAAATTGGTTCGATTATTATGCGGCTTAATCAAGAGCATGGCTTGACGGTCTTATTGGTTGAACAAAAACTACATTTTGCCCGCAGGGTTGCGGACCATTTCAGAATTATGGAAAAGGGCCGTGTGGTTGCCCAAGGGGACATGCAGAGCTTGGATGATGACATCGTACGACGTTATTTAACTGTTTAAGAGTGTAAATTATTAAGGAGACTTCTCATGAAAGCAAACTATTTCCTCGCTGTAATTCTGTTGCTTATGTCATCGCCACTTTTAGCCCATACCGATGGGATGTTTAACGAAACGCTGTGGCAAAGTTTAATGCACCCGTTAACCGGTATCGATCATTTACTGGTTTTAGTGAGTGTTGGATTGTTAGGTGCTAAAAAAGGGGGGTACGCTGTTGTCGTGTATCCGTTGGTTTTTTTAGTCATGATGGTGGTGGGTGCAGGGCTGAATTTTGAAGGGATTCAAATTCCCTTTTTAGAAACCATGATTGCGTTATCGGTTATTCTCATGGGTTATTCGCTCATGATGGCGCATCATTATTTTAGTTTCTCATTGTTTGCATTGTTAGCTTTATTCGGTGTTTTCCACGGCTATGTTCATGTTTCAGAAATACCTGACGGTATCGATAGCCTGAATTATTTAATGTTATTACTGTTGAGTAGTTTTGTGATTTCAATAAGCGCTGCGGTTATGGGTTTGTTCTCTGAAAAACGGATTTATCAACTGGCTACGTGGGTGAGTCTCGGTAGTGGTTTTTATTTATTGGCCGTGAGTTAACGACAATCATGGTCGTGGCTCTGGAAAAGGTGCTTGAGAAGCCCGCCGGTTTTGGCCGTTGGCAAGGGGCGTTGTCATTGGTTTTTGAGAATCGCGGAGGTAAGACCTACTTAACGCACCGTTCTCATCAGGGGCCGTTATTGGTGCAACGGCCTTTTTACCCGGAAGGCCCGGTTTGTCATATTTATCTCATTCATCCCCCGGGGGGGGTGGTCGGCGGTGATCAGTTAACGATTGCGATTGATTGCTGTGTTGATACCGATGTTTTAGTCACCACCCCGGCGGCGGGGAAATTTTACCGCAGTAATGGTCAGTTAGCCGATCAGCACGTACTGTTAAAGGTTGCGGAGGGCAGTGTGTTGGAATATCTGCCTCAGGAAACCATCATGTTTGACGGTGCTGTTGTTAAAATGAATACGCGGGTGGAACTTAATGAAAACAGTCGTTTTTTTGGCTGGGAAATGGTCAGTCTAGGACGTCCTGCCTGCCATGAAGGATTTAGCCATGGACAGGCAACGGTGGCCATTGAAGTATTTAAACATGACCAACCCTTATTGATTGACCGCATGGTGCTGAATGAGCAAACCATCAAGGCGAGTAGTGGTTTAGCCAATCATGCCTTAGTAGCGACTCTGGTCGTTTATCCGGCAACTAAAGCGCATTTGGATAAGGTCAGGATGATGATTGATGAACACCGTTTTTCAGGTGTAACGTTACGCAATGAGGTGTTAATTGTTCGTCTGTTAGCGGAACAGGCAGAGCCTGTTAAAACAGTTTTTACCGCTATCTGGGCAGCATTGCGACCTGATTTTAATCAACGGCAGAGTTGTTTGCCGAGGATTTGGTCAACCTGAATTAAGATTTAATTTTTTTTGTGACGGAAGGTGAATTATGGAATTAACGCCGAGAGAAAAAGATAAATTAATGTTATTTACGGCCGCCTTAGTTGCGGAGCGGCGAAAAAATCGGGGTGTTAAATTAAATTACCCTGAGTCGGTGGCTTATATTAGTGCGGCCATTGTTGAGGGTGCGCGTGATGGTCGAAGCGTGGCTGAGTTAATGAATTATGGGCGAACCTTGTTATCTCGGGACGATGTGATGGAAGGGATTGCTGAAATGATTCACGACGTACAGGTTGAAGCAACTTTTCCCGATGGCACTAAATTAGTGACTGTCCATAACCCCATTGTTTGAGAGGTCATTATGATACCAGGTGAATGTATTCCGCTTGCGGGTGAAATAGAATTAAATCAAGGCCGTAGGCAGGTTGAAATTTTAGTTGCAAATACCGGTGATCGCCCGATTCAGGTCGGCTCGCATTATCATTTTTATGAAGTTAATTCAGGCTTGTCTTTTGCTAGGGAGCAAGCGAAGGGATTTCGACTTAATATACCGGCAGGGACCGCGGTGCGTTTTGAGCCGGGCCAAGTACGGACAGTCACGCTGGTTGAATATGCGGGGAAGAGGGAAATTTACGGGTTTAATAAACAGGTCATGGGGAAGCTGTCATGAGTCGTATTGATCGGAGTGCTTATGCGGAAATGTATGGCCCCACGACCGGGGACAAGGTCCGGCTAGCGGATACTGAATTGTTTCTTGAAGTCGAAGACGATCGTACGGTTTACGGCGATGAAGTTAAGTTCGGGGGCGGTAAGGTTATTCGCGATGGGATGGGGCAAAGCCAGTGCTTAGCGGCAGAAGCCGTTGATACGGTGATTACCAATGCCTTGATTGTGGATCATTGGGGTATTATTAAAGCCGATATCGGTATTAAAGATGGCTTGATCGCGGGTATTGGTAAGGCGGGTAATCCGGATACTCAGGCCGGCGTTGATATTATTATAGGTCCCGGAACCGAGGCCATTGCCGGTGAAGGCCAAATTGTGACGGCAGGGGGGATCGATGCGCATATTCATTTTATTTGCCCGCAACAGATTGAAGAAGCCTTGATGTCCGGCGTGACGACAATGCTTGGCGGGGGTACGGGACCTGCCACCGGAACCAATGCAACGACCTGTACGCCGGGGCCTTGGAATATCCAACGGATGTTACAAGCCGCTGAAGATTTACCGATGAATCTGGGCTTTTTGGGTAAAGGCAATGCCAGTTTACCCGGAGCCTTGGCAGAGCAAGTTGAAGCCGGTGCCATGGGGTTAAAATTGCATGAAGATTGGGGCACGACGCCAGCGGCCATTGATAATTGTCTCAATGTCGCCGAACAATACGATGTTCAGGTTGCTATTCATACCGATACGTTAAATGAATCAGGCTTTGTTGAAGATACCTTAGCGGCCATTGGAGACAGGGCTATTCATACCTACCATACCGAGGGGGCTGGCGGGGGGCACGCGCCTGATATTATTAAAGCCTGTGGCGTGGCTAATATTTTACCTTCATCAACGAATCCAACCCGGCCTTTTACCGTTAATACGATTGATGAGCATTTGGACATGCTGATGGTTTGTCATCATTTAGACACTAATATTGCAGAAGATGTGGCTTTTGCTGAAAGTCGTATTCGACGAGAAACCATTGCAGCTGAAGATATTTTGCATGATTTAGGTGCGTTTTCTATGATTGCTTCTGATTCTCAGGCGATGGGTCGTGTGGGCGAGGTGATAACTAGAACGTGGCAAACCGCACATAAAATGAAGGTGCAGCGGGGTGCTTTGGCGGAAGATACAGCGGCCAATGATAATAACAGGATTAAGCGATATATTGCTAAATACACGATTAACCCAGCTATAACGCACGGTATTAGTCATCATGTGGGTTCTATTGAACGGGGTAAGTTGGCTGATTTGGTGTTGTGGAAACCGGCCTTTTTTGGGGTTAAGCCCAGTTTGATTATTAAGGCGGGCTTCATTTCGGCAGCACCTATGGGTGACCCGAACGCTTCTATTCCAACGCCTCAGCCGGTCCACTACCGTCCCATGTTTGGCGCTTTGGGTAAAGCACGCTCGGCGAGTTGTTTAACATTCTTGTCACAGGCAGGTTTTAATAACGGTGTGGGTGATCGTCTGGGTTTAGAAAACCAGATGGCTATCGTTAAAGGAACCCGGCAGGTGACCAAGGCCGATTTGATACACAATAGCTATCTTCCTAACATTGAAGTGGACCCACAAACCTATGAGGTGCGTGCTGATGGGGAGTTGCTGGTTTGTGAACCCATGTCTGTTTTACCGTTGGCGCAGCGTTATTTTCTTTTTTAGGAGGGTGAATGCGTAGATTGATTACGTTTGATCGGGATGGAAAAGTACCCGATAGTACGGTTATTTTACCGTATGATCAACGCCAAAAAAGTAGGTTGCTTGTCACCTTGGAAAACAACGAAGAGGCGGGGGTCTTTTTGCCACGGGGTACGGTTCTTCGGGGGGGTGATCTGTTGAAAACAGAACAAGGTTTTGTCGTGTTAGTGGTCTCAGCACCTGAAAAAACATCAACCGCTTATTCAAAAGAGCCGTTGCTACTGATGAAGGCCAGTTATCATTTAGGTAATCGACATGTCGCTTTGCAGTTAGGGGAGTGCTTTGTGCGTTATCAACAGGACCATGTATTAGATGAAATGGTGGCTGCTTTTGGGTTAAAGGTGCGGCATGAAACGGTTTCTTTTGAACCGGAAACAGGCGCTTATCACAGTCATGGGCCTAAGCATCATTCACATGAGCACTGAGTCGTTGTTACCGTTGTTACGGTTGTTTCAGTTAGTGAGTCCGTCGTTGCCCGTGGGCGCCTACAGTTATTCTCAAGGACTTGAGTGGGCTGTTGAAGAGGCATGGGTAACGAATGAAGAGACGGCAAGCGGTTGGATTGAGGAACTGTTAAGACATGCCTTGGTAAAAACAGAGGGGCCGGTTTTAATTCGATTGAGTCAGAGTTGGCAGGCAGGGGATACGGATGCATTGGTTTTTTGGAATCAGTTTATTTTAGCGACCCGGGAAACGAGTGAATTACAGAATGAAGATCAATGTATGGGGCGAGCCTTAGCTAAGGTTTTGGAGGGCCTTGACGTGACCTGGCCTTATCAAAATGAACCTGCCGTAATGGCTTTTGTAACACCCTACAGTTTAGCTGCGTTTAACTGGGGGATTAGCACTGATAAAATGGTAACTGGCTATTTCTGGGGGTGGCTGGAGAATCAGGTGTTGGCTGCAATGAAATTGATTCCGTTAGGTCAACAAGCCGGGCAACGCATATTATTTAACTTAAGTCAGTCAATACCGGGTTATGTCGAGGCGGCATTTGAAATCGATGATAATGCTATAGGGGGGTCGATGCCTTTGTGGGCGATTGCCAGTAGTCGTCATGAAATCCAGTATTCCAGATTATTTCGTTCGTGAGGGTCAGATGAACAATAAAAATGAAGTTTTAAGAGTCGGTGTTGGCGGACCTGTGGGTTCGGGTAAAACGGCATTGTTAGATGCTTTATGTAAGGCGTTGCGTGGGCGCTTTAATATGGCGGTCGTGACAAACGATATTTATACCCAAGAAGATGCTCAGTTTTTATGTCGTAGTCAGGCACTCCCTGAAGAACGGATTGTGGGTGTAGAAACGGGGGGGTGTCCACATACGGCGATTCGAGAGGATGCCTCAATGAATTTATTAGCAGTCGATAAATTGTTAACGGAATTTACCGATCTGGATTTCATTTTAATTGAAAGTGGCGGTGATAATTTGAGCGCGTCATTTAGTCCGGAATTAGCGGATTTAACCATCTATGTTATTGATGTTGCAGCCGGAGATAAAATACCGCGTAAAGGTGGACCGGGAATTACTAAATCAGATTTGTTGGTCATTAATAAAACCGATTTAGCACCTTATGTGGGGGCTTCATTAGAGGTGATGGAAGCAGACTCTAAACGAATGCGTGGTGCTAAACCGTTTGTATTTACTAACTTGAAGTCTGGAGACGGGGTTGATTCAGTGATTAACTTTATTGTTGATCAAGGAATGTTGACAGCGTCTGGCGAGGTTGTTGACTAGAAAAAGCAAACGATGGGAGGTGAATGAGGATTTAGGGGGGGTATTTTTTTATAAAAAAATGACGTGGCAATTAATGCCTACGGCGCCTCGGTTCGTCCCGCGTTCGTGTCACTGCGCCACATCATGGTAAACTCGATGCAGACTCCGTAACACAACCACAAACGATTTGACAGCGTTCGGATGTAATTCCAGATTCCCTCTGACGCTACGCACGGCGGGTATCCAGAATTACCGACGCCTACCGGACTACCAGCCTTCGCATTCGCTCTCCATGGCTGGCAGCGAGTGAAAGATTACACCAAGTGCTTAAAAAATCACCCAAGAGGGTGTATGCTTGTAATTGTAGAAGTTACGTAGGTACTTTTACCAAACAATAATGAATAAAAATAATGGGAGGGTAGGAATGAAATTATCAACACAGGTATTAACTGTTTTGGGGTTATTTATGGCCGCATCATTGGTTCAAACGGCAGCGGCCTCAGATTGTGCTTTTCCTGATGGAAATTGTCCAGAAACCCATGCAGCGGCGGCAGCAGAAGCACCAGCCGCAGCACCAGCACCAGCACCAGCACCAGCACCAGCACCAGCACCAGCACCAGCACCAGCACCAGCACCAGCACC
>JYMV01018158.1_pt1 | contig 44588 bp, 49 predicted proteins | sample 338911 | NCBI WGS metagenome assembly JYMV01 (sample SAMN03354496, study PRJNA234377) | hydrothermal vent metagenome | biome: Deep sea; feature: Hydrothermal plumes at the Eastern Lau Spreading Center, Western Pacific Ocean; material: Seawater | place: Tonga | collected 2009 | depth 2000 m m | reverse complement strand
ATGTGCTGTCGAAACTCTTGATCGAAAACAAGGCTAATTGAATCTGGCTTTATGTTTTCTTCGTAGATTGAGCATGGCTTGTGCAAAGGTTTGAATAACCTCATCTGGTACAGACCCACGCTGTTTAAACGGGAAGCCGTAAAAGTCTGGCATTCCAAACTCTATAAGTAGGCGATGTGAAAGGGTACTCCAAAGAGGGAAAAGGGTTCAATGGCGAGGGGGCATCTGACCAGTAAACTAGTTCTGGGACTGGACTCATTCAATGGGGGAACGTCAGGATCAACTGAAAGGCGATCGAGGAGTGCATGCGCATGGTCTTGAATCGTGCTGAGATCGCGGTAAAAAGCTGTGAGGTGGGAATCAAGACGTTCCGGCAGTTCCCGTGCCCAAGTTTCAAGATGCCGATGATCATCCATAGCACGTTTAGTCACTTTAATAATATCGCGGAGTTCGTCAGCCCAGTGTTGTTCTTCCATGTCTTCTCCAGTCGTTCAGCAGTTACATTAATGCCGATTCCCTACGCATATAATGTTCTTTCTATTCTCATCATCGGAGTGGATCAGGATACGCCGGTCCTTGTTGTCTACAACAGCTGAGCTTTTCGAAGGCAATGGCAGATCACTCAATCTGCTCAACGGAGCGGAACTTCATACGTAGCAGACACTCGCGTCCCTCATTCTGGTTTCCTTCTGGAGAGACAAAGCTGGCGTGGATTTCGCCTTTTAACGACACTGGCTGAAGGTCTTCATCAAGCGTAATCTTTCCATAGATCGAAAAGAACCACGCTCCAAACACCGGATCTTGGACTGCGGGCTGAATGAAATCCGCTCTGATAGCGACAAAGTCCGCGCGTGTTGCGGATTTAATGTACCTCACCATTTTCATCACAATTGGGTTCTCAAAATCAGGGTTGAACGCCACAGTCAGTTGCCTTGGATCATCGAAACTAAACCATAGCCCGCTGGTTGGATTTTCTTCGAACGATTCTGTTTGACAGGCCTCAACGATCTTGGTGATATCGAGCCTGAATACATCGGCTGCGTACACCGTCGTATAACTGAAGCACATCACAACAAGCGATGCCAATAATATCGGTTTACTCATCCAAACCTCCGTTCTTGATCAAACACTCAAAGCAGATTTTGAGATTGTAGCACTGCCCCACCCAACACCGGAAATAGCCGCACGCACTGCGATCATGATATAACCTTCGGCGCTGTACTTTTGCATCACCATACATGATGTGTCAGGATTGATGTCCAACGAGGAAAAAAGAAGCACGCACGCGAATTGGAATATCTATGTCGCTACGGCCACAATCATATTGTTGAGCGCATCTGTTATGACATCCGCGCAACCTCGCGATGCGAACGCGTCAGCAACAGGAAACGAAGGGGCTCCCATGGTCCACATTCCATCAGGTCCGTTTATCATGGGCAATGATCATGGCGTGGGCAGTATGCGGATCGACGAAACACCTGCACACACGGTCTATCTTGATACATACGACATTGATTTGTATGAAGTCACGAACACGCTCTATTTTCGTTTCGTTGAGGAAACCGGGCATCGGCCCTCCACCTTTCGCAAGAAAAAGAAATTCAACGGTCCGAACCAGCCGGTGGTTGGAGTGAGTTGGGACGATGCAGCCGCGTACTGCGCGTGGGCAGGAAAACGGCTGCCAACCGAAGCGGAGTGGGAAAAGACTGCGCGAGGAACAGATGGACGGCAATACCCCTGGGGACTCCTTAAGGAGTCCCCGCGAGCAGACGGCAAGGCGAAGCTTCGCCGTCCCCCAGAGATCGGAAGTGATGAAGGCGGGAAAAGCCCATTTGGTGTCTACGATATGGTGAGCGGCGTGCGCGAGTGGGTTGCCGACTGGTATCTGACGGAGTACTACGCGAAAAGCCCTGACCGCAATCCTCTAGGCCCGAAAACGGGTTTTAAAAAGGTTTTGCGCGGGAGTTCGTGGATGGCAAAGAGTGAGATTTCTGATCGCGTCGCGCTACGCCGCCGGGACTCGCCCAGTAACCGGAAAAACTATGTCGGGTTCAGATGCGCGATGACACAATCCGCGCAAGATTAGACACTACCTTTCAAACAACCAGGTGACGCCACACCGTCCAGACATCGAGCGGGTCATCAAAACGATCCGCGAGCAACTTCAGATCCTAGCAACGTCTATTGGTCTTACTCCACTACGGGGTGATGCCTCCAATCGTGTCTACTACCGTGTTTCTCTGAGATCGACGCCCCTACACTGCCCGCAGTCTCTCGTCCTGATGCAGCTTGCTGATCCCGAAGGCTTTAAGGAATCTGAAGAAGCAATCAGCACGAGCGACATCCCGATTGCGGAACTGCCGTTCGCAAATGTTCATGCCCATCTACAATCGTCGAATCTTCCCGTTCCTCGTCTCCACTACTACGATCGCGATGCCGGGATTCTCTATCTTGAAGATCTCGGGGATGTGACACTTGAACATGCCGTGCGCAATGCTGACCCTCATGTCATCCACACGCTGTACACCCAGGCAATCGATATCTTGATCGATATGCATACGAACGCATCTCGTCAAGGCGAGACAAGTCGACCATGTATCGCATTTGGGCGGATGTTCGACGTCCCGCTGCTCATGTGGGAGTTCAATCACTTTATCGAATACGGAATTATTGCTAGAAATGGGCGCGTTATGTGCTCAAACGATTTCCTCCCGTTGAAAGAAGAGTTTCAGAAGATTGCCGAGTGTATTGCATCAGAACGTCGGGTATTCACTCACCGTGACTACCATTCTCGGAATCTCATGGTACACGGAAATCAGATTGGTCTTCTGGACTTTCAGGACGCCATGATGGGACCGGCGGCGTATGACTTGGCATCACTTCTCAGAGATTCATACATTCAAATTGACGAGGAACTCGTCGACGAATTAATCATGAAATATATCAAGGGCATGCCCAAAAACTCCATCGGCGATGTGGACGACTTTCGCCGGATCTTCGATTTCACAAGTATTCAACGTAACCTCAAAGCCGCTGGACGATTTGTCTATATCGCCTCTGTCAAACATAACTCGAAATTCCTTGCTGATATTCCTCGAGCCCTCGGATACGTGAGGAGAAATCTCCAGAAATATCCCGAGCTCAAACTACTCCACACCCATCTCGCCCCGTACGTCCCGGAGCTCAGTTAGACCACCCATGCGTGCGATTATTCTGGCCGCCGGATTTGGAACGCGATTACGGCCTCTGACCAACACCATCCCAAAACCTCTCCTTCCTGTCGCACAGCACCCTTTGATCGTCTGGAATCTGCGTCTCCTTCGAGACCATGGCATCACTGAGGTCATCGTGAATCTTCATCACCTCGGTGACCAGATCGAGCAATATCTTGGCAGTGGGTCTCAACTGAATATGCACATTACCTATTCCCGAGAGGCGACAATTCTCGGCACAGGAGGCGGGATCAAACAAGCCGAACCGTTTTTACGAGAACCATCCGACGATGCATTTTTGGTGCTCAATGGGGATACATTGATCGATGTCGACCTGAGCCAACTGATCGACTATCACGTGATGCACGGTGGCCTTGCAACCATGGTGGTTAGAGATGATCCTGATATCGAACGTTGGGGAGCGCTCGAACTGGACGATTCTGATCGGATACTCACCATCTTAGGGCGTGGACAACACGACGCACACAAGACTCAGTCGATAACACGCAAAATGTTTGCAGGCGTACATGTCATGAATCCTCTCTTACTGCGAGAGATTCCCATTGGGCAAGAATCATCCATCATCAATCCGTACATGGATTGCTTGGAACATGGTGCAACCATTTACGGGTACCAGGCGACCGGTTACTGGTCAGATGTGGGGACTCTGGAACGATACGATCAGTCACAGCAGGATGCGAAGGATGGAAAACTCGGCTGGATTACATGGTAAGTCTCATCATTTACCAATACAGAATTCGCTGAAAATCTGACCCAGAATATCATCCGTCGTCGTCACGCCAACGATTTCACCCAAGGCATCGACCGCCGCGCGAAGATCCAGTGCGAGACATTCGCCTGGCTGCTGATTTTCAATTGAACCCAGCACTAACTCCAACGCGTCTCGTGCTTTGCATAGCGCATTTTTATGTCGAACTTGAGTCACGATCACTTGATCATCCGACTGCCGTGTCGTATGGAGAACCGCCTTCTTCACGGCATCTTTCAGGTCCTCCAATCCCGTCCCAGTCGTTGCGGAAATACTCACGACCAATGCATTCGCATGCTGTTTTCTCAGCTCATCGACAGATATCTGTGTGCCAAGATCTATCTTATTCAGAACAACGAGGTATTGTTTGCCCTGTACCTGCTGCAGTATTTCACGGTCCTGCTCTTCAAGCCGTGTGCTTCCGTCGAGCACAACAAGAATAAACTCCGCCTGTTCCAACGCACGATAGGTTCGGCGAACCCCTTCCTGCTCTATGACATCACGACTGTGACGAATCCCTGCCGTATCCAGTAACTTGAGCGGAATTCCCCGTATGTTCAGATACTCTTCCAGCACATCACGTGTTGTCCCCGGCAATGGCGTTACAATTGCTCGATCGCTCTGTGTTAAGGCATTTAGCAGACTGGATTTCCCAACGTTGGGGCGGCCGATGATAGCGGTCACGAGCCCGTCTCGAAGTATTCGTCCTTCTTCAGCCGTGTCGATCAGGGCTTGCAGTGCCGTAATACTTGCCCTGATCCCATTGACACGCTCCTCAGAGGTCACGAAGGTGATATCTTCTTCTACGAAATCAATGCCCGCTTCGATATGCGCGAGCAGATGCACGAGGTTGTCTCGGATTTGCGTGATGGGTTGTGAAAGCTTGCCTTCAAGTTGATGTAACGCCGCATCCAATCCGCCACTGGTCCGCGATCGAATGATGTCCATGATGGCTTCGGCTTGGACGAGATCGATACGACCATTGAGAAACGCTCGTTGCGTGAATTCTCCAGGTTCGGCCAGAACAGCACCACGTTGCACCAACAGTTCCAGCACATGGTGAAGAACCAACGGACTTCCGTGACAGTGAATCTCCGCCATGTCCTCACGCGTGTACGTGTGTGGTGCATGCATGACCATCAACATCGCCTCATCAACTATTGTCATTGAGTCAGGATTCTCGATTCGTCCGAGATGCATCACATGGCTCTTCCATTGTTCGAGTGGTCGACCATGCCTTGGAACGAATAGTTGCTTCAGAATCTCAATCGTTTCCGGGCCACTGACACGGATGATGCCGATTGCCCCTTCCCCTGAAGCGGTGGCGATGGCGCAGATGGTGTCGCCAATATGGCTGGGATTATGCATTGTTTACGGCATCCACGAATATGAATGCACAAGACGACACGGTGTGACAGGATGAACTACTTACTGTCTTGGGATCGTTTGCCTTGCTTCTTGGATTTCTTGGAGGATTTTTTGGATGGTTCTGTGTCACCGCTGGAGGCGGATGGGGATTTCGAGGCCGTGTCCGTCGCGTTCGGAGTGGTCCTTGGACCAAGAATCCGCTCAGTGGCGTACTGCTGGGCAATGGTGAGCACATTGTTGACGACCCAATATAACACTAGTCCGGATGCAAAATTGAGAAAGATAAACGTGAGAAAGAACGGCAGCATCAACATGATCTTCGCGTGCCGCGGATCCATCGGCGTTGGCTGGATCTTTTGCTGGATAAACATCGAGACGCCCATCAACACCGGAAGGACAAAGAAGGGATCCGGCGAGGAGAGATCGGTAATCCAAAGCATAAACGGCGCCTGTCGGAGCTCAACCGTCATATACAAGATGTTGAACAGCGAAATGAACACCGGCATCTGGAGGAGAATCGGCAAACACCCACCAACCGGATTTACCTTCTCATTCTTGTAGAGATTCATGACCTCGATATTCATTTTCTGTTTATCATCTTTGTACTTCTTCTGAATTTCCATCATTTTCGGTTGGAGCTTCGACATGGCCTTCATCGAGACGTAGGCCTTATACGTGAGCGGAGCAAAGAGGATCTTGACCCCAATAGTCAAAATGATAATGGCCAGACCGTAGTTGTGTGTGTAGTCGTACAAAAAACTAAGAACAGAGAAGAGCGGGAGGGCCACCGCACGAACGAGGGTCCAACTTCCGTAAATAAACCAGCCAAAATCAATGGTGTCCTCAAGACCGACATGGAGGTCGCGCAGCCCGTTGTAGGATTTCGGCCCCGCATACAATTGATAACTCGCGGTCTGAGGTCCTTGCAGCGGATTCACCACCACTCCGGCCGAAAACAGTTTCTCATCCCGGGGGAATACCTTTACCTTCCCCTCTGCGGGAATGCCTTCCTCCGAGAGATCAGGAATCAACGCAGAAATAAAATACTTATCCTGAAGCGCGACCCACCCAATGAGCCCTTCACGTGTCTCCTCAGCCTCTGGGCTATCCTTGTTGATCTCGCCATTAATGAATGTCGCAGGACCGTTGATCCCAATGAAACTTTGTGCATTCCATTCGGTGACCCCGAAATTTGTGCCAAGCGTCACGATATACGGATCTGACAATCCGCTCGTTTCAATTTCGATATCCACCACGTAGCTGTCGTTTGCGAAAGTCATACGCTTTGCAATACTCGCGCCGGTTTGTGAATCTTGATACCAAAAGGTGAGATTGCCGGTGGGTTCGAACTCGCTCAGTTCGAGATCACCGCCCTCTACCGTATATACCACGGTCGAGAATGCGTGATTCGGTTCAGAGGCTTCCGTCAAGATGGCAAGCGGACTAGGATACGACACTTCGGGATCAGCGATAAGCTCAATCGGTTGAGGGTCTTTCACATCTGTGTTGAGATGACGCCTCAGGGTCCAACTTGTCAGGACCCCCCCAGCACTTGAGAATACCGCTCGATATAGATCAGTGTTCACCATCACGTCTTGTTCCAAGACAAGAGTATTTTGGAACTGCGTGGCTGCCTCGGGAAGAAGCATCGCCGGAATCTCTTCGGAGAAAACGGGACTTCGTTCATCTTGATCAATAAACGTAAAGTCCCCATCTTGAAATTCTTCGTCCTGAAATTCCTCGTCCACTGGCGGCGCAGGAGTGATGATGCCCAGCTTCTCCAAGAGGAGAGGATAGAAAATAATAATTGTCAGCGAGATGACGAGAAAGAGGATGACCCGCTTTTCCATCTATTGACGATGTCCTTCTAAGGCCGGCAAGCCGTTATCGAACAGGATCGTACCCTCCCGGGTGGAAGGGATGACATTTCAAAAGACGCCGGACGGCTAACCAGGTTCCTTTGAACGCACCGCATTGATGATATGCCGTCATCGCATAGGAGGAGCAGGTGGGGTAGAATCGGCACGAAGGCGGAAAAAGCGGAGAAACGATCAGTTGATAGAGACGAAGGAGAAGAAGAATGCCCCTTGTCATTCAACAGGTAATTTCTGGACGAGGCCGTGCTTCACTAGCGTAGATTGCCAGGCTTGATTGATCACGTGGTACGGCACCTTTTCCATGCCTCGCCTGGGGAAGAACACGAGATCGGTATTTTTGGTCAAATCGATGCGACCATGGCGCGTCACTTCCCGAAACACGCGTTTCGCTCGATTCCGCTTTACGGCATTGCCAAATCGTCTACCCACCATGATTCCAATCCGATTATGGGGAAGCTCATTTGGCCGATGCAGAATCTTAAAATATTCCGTTCGAACCCAGCTACCTTCATCGAACATTCTCTGAAAATTCGCGCGATTCCGAAGAATATGTCGATGCCGAGCCATGATGTGGGAAAAACCGGATGTGGTCACACAGAGAGGCGAGTGCGTCCTTTGGACCTCCGCCGCGCCAGAACTTTACGCCCATTTTTCGTTCGGCTTCGTACCAAGAAGCCGTGAGTCCGTTTCCGTTTCTTATTCGATGGGTTGTGGTAGGTAAGAGACATAGTGTGCGACCCCTTTTTGGTGTGAAATCAAACGGTACGGATTATAGGAACCCCCTCAAACACTGTCAACCCAATGACAATGAACGATTATTTGCACACCCGATTCGTTGACAAACGCCCATATGACCCATAAAATTCGCGCTCGCAGATAGCATTATCTCCTAAAAACGTAGGACTCCTCCATGAAACATGTGCTGGTGCCATTGGCGACGGGTTTTGAAGAAATTGAGGCGATTACCGTCATCGATATCCTAAGACGTGCCGGAATGACAGTCACTGTCGCAGGAGATGCCGGGCCAGACGGAACCATACCCGGTCGGACTGACATCAAGGTTGCGCCGGATTGTTCCCTGGATGACATCGCGGCAAGCGACTCAGCAGATTTCGATGTGGTTGTGCTACCAGGCGGCCTGGGAGGAACCGAACGTCTCCAGAGGGACGAGCGAGTCAAGCGCATTCTCAAGCACATTGATGCCAACAACGGGATTACAGCAGCGATTTGCGCCGCCCCAACCATTCTTGCTGCATTCGGTTTGCTTCACGGCAAAACGGTGACAAGTCATCCAACAGTGAAAGACAAGCTGGGCGAAGCCATGTACAAGGACGAACGTGTAGTGGTGGATGGACGGCTCATCACCAGCCAGGGACCCGGCACCGCAATGGAGTTTGCGCTCGCACTCGTCGAGCACCTTGAGGGTAAAGAAAAGATGTTAGAAGTAAACGAGGGCGTCCTCGCGAGGCTCTAGAAACCACACATGGCCATCAAAACCATATTCCTGGACGCAGGCGGAACCCTGATTAAGGTGAAGGGAACAGTCGGTGAAGTGTATGCGACGACAGCCAAACGTCACGGATTCCATATCGATCCAGGCCACATCAACGGCGCCTTTCGGCAAGCCTTTGACAAGGCCCCTCCACTCGCCTTTCCAGGCACTCCCGACGATCAGCTTCTCGAAAAAGAAAAAGCGTGGTGGATGGGCGTGGTTCAAGATGTGTTCGGCGTCATTGGGATAGACAGAACGGACGAAAGATTCCCTGCTCTCTTTCAAGACTTGTTTCACGCATTTGAAGGCTCAGACGAATGGGAACTCTATCCCGAAGTCATCGAAGTGCTGGAGGAATTCGAAAAACGAGAAATCCCGCTAGGGATTATTTCCAACTTCGACTCGCGCCTCACACAGATTTGTGAAGACCTACAGATTGCAAACTTCTTCACATCAATCACAATCTCAAGCCGCGAAGGAGCGGCGAAACCGGACTCAGCCATCTTTCGGAAGGCACTCGCCAAGCACCAAATCGAACCCCACGAAGCCATCCACATTGGAGACAGCCTGCGCGACGACATTGAAGGCGCAACCAAAGTAGGACTACACACCTTGCACCTCGACCGAGAAAACCAATCTAACAACCAGAACAATCACCGCGTCATCCCTACACTCCGAGAACTCCTCTCCCATCCCACCGTTCTGGCATATTCTGCGTCTGAGACCTGAGAACACGAGGACGACATCGCGTTCCTCCCCTCTAGAAGAAACAATCGTTAGGTGCCGCACCCATCTCCCTTTTGCTTTGGCGGGCAGATGACAGTTCCATAGGAACAAAAGACACAGCAATCGCCTGCCTTGGGTGTTAGAGTGACATGACAGCCCGTACACTCATAGAAAACCTGACAGGCGTTCGTCGGCATGGTTTCTTCCGTCTCTGTCCCGCATTCTGGACAGCGAACGGTTGACTGCAGTGTCACCGGCTGTTCCAGTCTTCGCGCTCAGTTCGGCCCCCACACTGCTTCTTGCGGTACAGCGGTTCGTGTGTTCTGCATACCATCACCTCCTCATGATAGGGTTTCTCAAAGCACTCCATAATAGGACAGTCCTCAATGGGGCCGTGGCCATCACAGGACGCGACGAGCTTCCCAAGCGACCGGTTCATGTTTTGGAGATCTCGAAGTCGCTCCCGAATGGTTGCCATTTTGGCTTCAGCCTGTGCTTTCACGTCATGACATGTGGCATCGGGACGGCCTTGTAAGGCGAGCAACTCGGCGACCTCCGAGAGAGAAAACCCTAATGCCTTCGCACGTTGGATGAACTGAATTTCAGTCACAGCATCGGGTGGATATCGGCGATGACCTGTGGGATCGCGCGGAGGCTCTACAATCAACCCCTTCCGCTCGTAAAAGCGAACGGTATCAATCCTCACACCAGCCTGCTTGGAAACCTCACCAATTCTCATGGAGGCATGATACACCCTGGACCATACTCCAGGGTCAAGAAAAATTCTCAGGCGCTGCTAAGAAACCAACAACGGCACCACATCTTTTGCCTTGCCGTTGATCACAGTGTCCATGGTTCCGGATGACGGCGTGGGGTCGAGATTGATTTCGACGGTGTATGCGCCTGCCCCTTTTGCCATCATCGCAAATGATGCCGCCGGATGGACAACCCCTGATGTTCCGATGACCAGCAAGACATCACAGGATTGCAGCGCCTGCATACATTGATCCATGACTTGGGGATCTAACGACTCGCCGAACCACACGATATGTGGCCGTAGCATTCCTCCACACGCTGTACACTCTGGTGGATACGCGATCGGGAGGTCATGATTATCCGTCATCGTGGAGCATTTGGTGCAGCGTACTTTCCAGATATTGCCGTGCATTTCCACGACATCTTCACTGCCGGCTTTGCGATGAAGCCCATCTACATTCTGTGTGATTAATACAAAAGAGGGAAATTGCCTCGCCATTGTCACCAAGGCTTCGTGTGCAGGATTTGGCACCTTTGTCGCAATCAACTCACGCCGCCAGGAGTACCACTCCCAGACAAGTTTCGGATCTCGCGCAAACGCATCGGGCGACGCGAGCTCTTCCGCACGATACTGTTTCCACAATCCCTCCGCTCCACGAAAGGTGGGCACACCACTATCGGCGGATATTCCCGCGCCCGTTAAGACCGCAATGGACTTCGCGCTTTTTAGCTTCGTCCTTACTTTTTTGATCGCTGCTTGGTTATCCATTCATCGGTCCATTGGTTCCCGCCTCACGGCTCGCATCAAAAATCTTGTTGGTTAGGATTTTATCGTACTCTGATAGGTCGGTAAAACAGGCTTCGTCTTCAACATCAGAAGCTGTGGTAAAGAGAAAACTCGCTGGAACATTTTCCCAATGCCTTAAATCCGGCTGTAGGGTGTGCCTGAGGACTCGTGGTGATTCCTTCATGAGTGCAGTCCCTCCGTTCAAAGACATCTCACAAAGAGCCCCATCTCCCTTCGCATATACATCGAGAGCACAGCCACCAATGACAATGCTCGCTCCGGAAGCGAAGGTGGTAATGCTATAGGCCACACCGAAGGGAAGCCGCAGCCAACTCTGCGCGTTGAGCAGAGGATGATATCCACCATCATGTCGTAACGCGATCTTTGAGAACCATGGCTGTGTCGATATTCGGAGACCCGTCTCAGACGCACAATCTTCACCAAAGCGTTGTTTGGGTCTGACGGAAAAGTATCCGTTACTGGAACCGGTAAATTGTAAATCCCAATAGACCTCCGGAAACGTTCCAATCGCGTAGATACTCCACGATCCAGTTGCCTCTTTTCCATCATCAATGGCTCGCATCCGATTCGACGCGAATTCAGCGACGGGCTTATGTCTCGCATGTTGAGTACTCAAGCGATTCCAATCCACCCGCGATTCATCGGGTTCATCCAACGCTTCCCACATGACTGCGCCCAGAAGAATATTGATCGGATCCTCTCCATAGTTGTAGAGCGGAGTAATAATTTCATGATCCAATCGTCGTAATTCAACCTTGGATCCATCGGGATTGTTCAACTGGTAATGGCTGGCTGAAAGAAGGAAGGTCAAAAACCCGCGTTCGTAACTCTCAAGGACATATTCCGTCAACATACCGTCGGGCAAAAAAATGCTGCTGGTTTCCCGAAGTACCGAGAATCGCTTGTACCGATAGTCTGCTTGTGCCCGGCTCCCATAATCGAGAACAACGTCATAACACCGTTGACTGAACGCATGCGAAATATTTCTCAGCGTGCCAATGCGATCATCAACATCGATATGGCTCCCTATCTCTTCACAGTCCGCTAAACCCTTCAGGTGAGCGTCACGCTCAGCATGCGGTTGGTGTTGACAGCCCATGATAATCATCAGAGCTGCGACGATAGCAACAGTCCATACAAGATGTGACAGCTTCTTGATCGATAGACAACGCATGATGGTCATTAATAATCCGGCTGTTGTAGCGTGTCAAACACGACCTCTTTTGAAGGCGGATACTCTTCGGGTAGAATGGTCGTGTTCTTGACACTGTTACTGTTTTGACTCTCAGGCACACCAAGGGGGATTATGCGCGTTTTAATGGTCGGTGCGGGTTCGGTCGGTGGGTTTATTGGAGCGCACCTTGCACATGCTGGAGTTGCCGTATCATTTCTGCTCCGGGCTCGTACGTGTGAGGCCATCCGCTCCCGTGGCATCACTCTGCGAAGCGGAAGCACGTCGTTCACCGTCCACCCACCGGTAGCAACAGACCCCAGCAAACTCGCTACTCCAGACGTCATCATGCTCGGCGTAAAGTGTTATGACCTTGATGAAGTCATTCAGCAGATCAGCCCAATTCTCAAAAAAAATACCTTTATTTTGACCTTTCAAAATGGGGTCGATACCGAAGAGCGGTTGATGGCAGCATTCGAGGGCGATCGTGTCGTGGCCGGGGTCATCTATATCTATACCAGAATCGCAGAACCTGGAGTGATCGACCACCTTGCACAAGGCCAAATAACGATTGGGGAACTCTCCGGTAACACAGAAACACCACGAATCACCGCACTTCTGGACCTCTTTGCAAACACTCCAATTCCATGCAAAGTCTCCGGAAACATGACACGAGTCAAGTGGGAAAAGATGTGTTGGAACGTCGTATTTAATCCGTTAACGGTTCTTCTCAACGACAGTGTGGCTAAAGCATTGGATCACGATGAGACCCTTTCCCTGATTACAGAAATCGTCAAGGAAACCATGCTGGTGGCTGAACGATTCGGAGTGACGTTGCCCCCGGACACTGCACACATGGTGGTACGCAACACCCAAGCCGTACGCGATATCCATACGTCAATGTTCGATGACTGGAAAGCAGGACGTCAAACAGAAATTGAATATCTCAATGGCTATCTCGTCCGTCATGCTCTGACCTTTGGCGTTGCCATACCTGTCAACGAAACCCTCTACTGCCTCGTAAAGGCTAGAACGGCTCGCATGGAGACCACGCATGGCCCTGGCCAAGATACCAAACCAGCGATGAACGCATGAGCAACGCCACTCGCTGGTCTCGCCTCATAAGTCTCCTGCTCACCCTGCCTCTTGCAGGCTGTTCCAACCTGGGATACTACACACAAGCTGTGATCGGCCACCTTGAGATCATTTCCCATAGAGATTCCATTGCTGTTCTCCTGGCCCATCCTGAAACACCCAAAGACCTCAAGCAGAAACTGTCACGAGTACTTCAGATTCGAGCATTTGCAACCCAAGAGCTTGGGCTTCCAGATAACGGAAGTTATACCGGCTATACAGACATTGATCGGCCCTATGTGGTCTGGAACGTGGTGGCCACACCAGAACTTTCAATGACACCAAAGACCTGGTGCTTTCCCATTGCAGGTTGCGTGAGCTATCGCGGGTACTTTTCGCACGAAAAGGCAGAATCATATGCACGCACACTTCGACAACGGGGATATGATGTTGCTGTGACCGGTGTACGAGCCTACTCAACGCTTGGCTGGTTTGAAGATCCTATCCTGAACACTATCATTCATTACTCCGACCCTGAACTGGCCGGCCTCATTTTTCATGAATTGTCACACCAGATGATCTATGTCTCTGACGACTCTATGTTCAATGAATCGTTTGCGACCGTCGTAGAACAAGAAGGCATCCGACGATGGCTCGAGAGCATCGGCCATCCCGATGACATCATCCCTTACCAAACGAAGAAACGGCGGCAGCAAACCTTCATTGCACTCATCATGCGTTATAGAGACCTCCTCACAGAAACCTTCAGCACTAATCGACGCGACGACTGGAAACGCGAGCAAAAGCAAACGCTTCTTGACCGCATAAAAGAGGATTACAACGAACTCAAACGCACATGGGACGGCGACACGACGTACGATGGGTGGATTGATCGCGACCTTAACAATGCACACCTTGCATCGACCGGGACCTATTATCACTATGTCCCGGCATTTCAGGCGTTGCTTGCCGCCCATCAGCATGGCCTCACGCCGTTTTATGAGGTGGTCAAGACTCTTGGACAAAAGCCGAAAGCCGAACGAGACCGATTTTTAGGACAGACTACGAAACACAATTTCCCATGGGACGACCAAAAAAATCACTTGGCCAACACTTCCTCGTAAATCGAGGTGTGGCTGAAAAGATCCTTTCCCTCGTCGGACTCCCGAAGGGGCACACGCCCACTCCAGGGCAAGATGACGAAACATTTGTGGAAGTGGGACCGGGACATGGCATTCTGACCAAACCACTTGCTGAACGCGCACAGCACGTCCTTGCCATCGAGATTGATGCCTCCCTAGTCACCACACTCAACGATCGACTGGGCACACATACCAATCTAGAAATCGTCCACGCTGATGCGTTGTCATTTGACTATGAGAGAATTCCAGGAAAGATTGCCATCGTCTCCAACTTGCCCTACAACATCGCAACTCCCCTCTTGTTTCGATTCTTGGCTTTGCGAAGAAAGGTCACGCGCCTCACCCTCATGTTCCAGAAGGAACTTGCACATCGCATTACCGCGTCCCCTGGAACAAAATCCTATGGACAATTGTCTATCGCCGCTCAGTTGTTCACGGAGGCAACGATGGCATTGACCGTCCCACCTTCATGCTTTGTTCCTCCACCTGCAGTGGAGTCGGCTGTGATCAGCCTTCAGGTTCGGTCGGAACCAAAAATAGCAGTCGGTGACGAATCACACTTTCTAGATATTGTACGGCGGGCCTTTGCTTACCGCCGCAAAACACTGTTAGGGGCACTGTGCCAAGGAGGCATGGATAAACCCGCGGTCATGAACGCACTGTCTACTTCACAGATCGTGCCCTCTCGTCGCGCCGAGACACTGACCATTGAGGAATTCGCTGCTCTAGCGTCTGCCTTCCCAACCGTTCCGAGGACGCACGAGTAGAAGAGTCGTTGCGATTGAGAGATGCGTTAGCGCGTAAACATCAACATAGACCGAAGAGATTCGACCCAGTCTTTTGAACGCTTTGCATATGTGGTGGTTGGCTGTTGTTGTGGCGGGAGCATCTCGCCTTGTAACTCGGCGAGCATCAACCTCATTTCTTCGTGGTGTTTGAAGGTCGGATACTCTTCGACTATCTTCTGCGTGTATTCAATCGCAAGATCTCGGTCATCAATCTTACGATAGGTTAACGCAAGATAGTATAGAGCTTTCGCCATGGCATCTGGGGCATCGGGGTATTTCCGTACCACCTCCTCCAGACGATGCAATGAGGCAAGGTAGCCTCCTTTGCGGTAATAGAACCGGCCGACATACACTTCTTGTTGTGCCATGAGTTCATAGACAGCTTTGTGAATTGCGCGTGCGTCGGATTCATATCGACTCCCTGGAAAATCCGCGAGGAGTTTCTCCAAGGACTTGCGCGCCTTGATTACAGGCTCAGGATCTCGATCGACCGTTTGAATTTGGTTTACATAACTCAACGACATCTTATACAACGCATAGGGTGTCAGTCGATGCACCTTGTGAAGGTCAAGAAAATGTTCGTATTCAACGACGGCTTCGGCGAACTCTTTGCGCTCAAAAAATCCCTCCGCCCGTTTCATAATGATCGTAGGATCGTAGGCAACACGGGTTAAGTCGGGATCAAACACTGCCTCATCAACAGCCGCGTGATCGATCCCATCGCCAACATTCTTTTGACCTGATCCCGCACAGCCGCTGATGAGAAAAAGAACGGCCGTACAGACGAGAACGGCGGTTCCAAACCGTGTGATGTAGAATGTCATCATGCCGGCGGAACCGTAACAAAACAGGGGTGAGATAGCAAGGCGAGCACAACAAGACAGCAGGTCGCCACGAACGGATATGGCTTCATCAAAAATGACTCACATCGTCAGACTTAGGCCATTGAGATATCGGCATCCTCCAGGATGGTCCCTAAGACGCGCTGTGCGTTGACGAGCGATTTATTGAAGTCGATGATGGCTCGAATCTCACGCCCCTGCGCTTGGGCCAAATCTCGCTGAAACATCAACACATCGTGACTGGTGCTCAAGCCCTCTTTGAATCGTTCCGTTTCTTCCTGTGCTTTTCGCCTCGCAAGCTTCGTCGCGACCTGGGAAACCTTGATCCGCTTCAGGCCGGTATTGATATCACGCAGCGCCTTTTTCACCTCGACGGTGACATCCAACTCAAGATTCTTTAACGCCAGAAGCGCCGTCTCCGCTTCAAGCCGCCGTTTATTGTACGTGCTCTTCGCCGATCTGTTGCCTAAAGGTATGCTCAGAACCAGGCCTGCCTCATAGTGAAATGAGTTCGTATTCCCCAACGCGTCAATGTTATCCCCGTGATCCCTCCCGAGTCCGAATAATCCTGCACCGCCCTGAAATGATAGGTCCGGGAGCAACTGGTTTTTTGCATAACTTGTCTGAAGCCCACGATTTGTCAGGTCCCGTTTTCTCTGTTGCATATCGGGGCGCCTCATAAATGCCGTTTCAAGCGCCTCCTTCAGGGAAATCTGTTTCGTCGTCAGCTTGGGAGCATCCATCGGAGTGACCGTCAGTTTCTCTACCAGTGGCACATTTGGCAAATTCAACAGGCGTCGTAATTCATCTTCGCGATCTTCGATGCTCTGTGCCGCTACCAGCACATCTTCTTCTCGGGACGCGACATCCGCTTCCGCGACGAGAACCTCAATCGAAGGCAAGACCCCTACTTCAACTCGTGCACGATTATTGTCCAATAAGCTTTGAGCGGCTCTGAGTGCTTCGTGCTCGACCCTGAGCAGTTCAATACTCAACACGAGGTTCCAATAGGCCTCGGTGACATCTTCAACTAATTGCATGAGCCCATCCTCAAAGACATGCTCTTCAATGGCCATATTATTTCGGGCCACATTGATGAACGTTTTGTTGATGTCGATGCCAAAATTTCTCAACAAGGGTTGTGCAATGGTGAGCCTCAAGTCGCTTCGATATTCAGCATCAATGCGTTCTCCAGGTTTCGGATCAAAGAAAAGCAGATCTGTTCGCGTGTTATCGATACCCACACGAACGTCTGTCCCCGTCTGCAGATGCTGCTGTACATCTACTCCAAAATCCTGAACACTCACTTGGCTCAGCGGCGTCGCCTCTGTTTCCTGAAAGGTGATCGGATCGATGGTCGAGTTCAGTGGAAACGCCCTCTGTCCGTGATTGAAATTGGCCCCGAGCGTGGGGTCGAATTTCGCCATTTCAAATATTATATCGGTGAGGCGCACGTCTTTATTCAACTTGTCGACTTTCACGTCCAAGTTATTTTCAAGCGCCAGCATAATGCTCTCTTTCAAGGAGAGCTGCAGGGAGGCGGGTCGCTCGCGTTGTTGCGCTTCATTAACAGCGGACCCTGACTGTCCAGTATCCTGAGCGAACGCCTGATCAGACCATGGCAGAACAACGAGACTGACTGCGATACCCACGAGGACCAACCATTGTTTAGGGATCAATCCCATTATCAACCTCCACGATGAGAAATACCGGATGGATGGAACGGACCTGCCTCATGACGAGCGCGAACGCTTTGGGTACAATGAGCACCATCTTCTCCTACGATCGTCATGAGCACGAAACCCTATCATATTGATCAACGACTCTTCACGCTGGTATCCGATTATACCCCAAAGGGAGATCAGAGCCAGGCTATTGCGGCTTTGTCCCATGGTCTCACCCACGGCACACGCCATCAAGTTCTCCTAGGTGTGACAGGTTCAGGAAAGACATTCACCATGGCTGGGGTGATCGAGCACGTCCAAAAACCAACGTTGGTCATGGTCCATAACAAAACGCTGGCCGCGCAGCTCTATGCTGAGTTCAAGGCCTTCTTTCCCCACAACGCCGTCGAATACTTTGTCAGCTACTACGACTACTACCAACCAGAGGCCTACCTTCCGCAGACCGATACGTATATCGCGAAAGACGCCAACATCAACGATGCGATTGATCGTATGCGGCATGCTGCTACCTCAGCCCTCCTCGAGCGCAGCGACGTTATTATTGTGTCATCCGTGTCGTGCATCTATGGGCTGGGATCACCAGAGGTGTACCGCGGCATGCTCCTTCTTCTGGCTGAAGGACGCACCATGAGCCGTGAGACGATTATGTCGAAGCTTGTCAACATTCACTACCAACGCAATGATATCGATTTCAGCCGCGGGACATTTCGTGTTCGTGGCGATGTCATCGACATCTACCCTGCCGCGTTTGACGATCGCAGTTTCCGTGTCGAACTCTTCGACGACACCATTGAAACAATTTCCGCGATGGACCCTCTCACCGGAACCATCCTTGGCCGCCTTCCGTCGCTTTCGATTTACCCAACGACCCACTACGTCGTCGCACCTGATCGTCAGGAGCAGGCACTAAGCGGAATCGAGGAAGAGCTTGAGGAACGGATTCGTGACTTTCAGAACGCCAATCTACTCGTTGAGGCTCAACGCATCGAGCAACGCACGCGCTTCGATCTTGAAATGATTCGGTCAGTCGGATATTGCCACGGCATCGAGAATTATTCTCGTCACCTCAGTGGACGACAGCCGGGCGAACCACCGCCAACGCTGTTCGACTACTTTCCGAAAGATTTTCTCCTGATTATCGATGAAAGCCACGCGACAACTCCGCAGGTCCGCGGCATGTATGCCGGCGACCATTCCAGGAAAAAGAGCCTGGTGGATTTCGGCTTCAGGTTGCCGTCCGCCTATGACAATCGCCCCTTCACCTTTGAGGAGTTCGAGCAGAAGATTCACCAGGTGGTTTACGTGTCCGCGACTCCTGGACCCTATGAACTGGAACGTGTGAAAGGAAAGGTGGTTGAGCAGATTCTGCGGCCCACCGGGCTCATGGACCCCCTAATTTCGATTGCACCGGCCAAAGGGCAGGTCGATGACCTGCTCGGCAGAGTTCGAGATCGCGTGGCGCGCAACGAACGTGTTCTGGTGACCACATTGACAAAGCGCATGGCCGAGGACCTCTGCGAGTACTACCACGACCTTGGCCTCAAAGTCCGCTATCTACATTCAGATATCGATACGCTCGAACGCATTGAGATCATTCGCGATCTCCGCCGCGGAGAGTTCGACACCCTGATCGGCGTCAATCTCCTTCGCGAGGGTCTTGATATTCCTGAAGTATCGCTAGTTGCGATTTTGGACGCGGATAAGGAGGGGTTCCTACGATCGCACGGTTCACTGATCCAAACCATCGGTCGTGCCGCACGCCATGTCTCAGGAGAAGCGATTCTCTACGGCGATACCATAACGCGGTCGATGAAGAAAACTCTCGATGAGACCAATCAACGACGAAAACGTCAGGCTGCATATAACAAGAAACATGGGATTACCCCACAATCCGTGGTCAAGGGGCTGTTATCGGTCCCCTATGCTGCCCAAGGTGACGCCTATACGACCACTCCGATCGCTGCCGAGACAGCGGCCTCGTATCAAACAACCGAAGAGATGCACAAAACAATTACACGTTTGGAAGGAGAAATGAAGGCGGCAGCAAAAGCACTGGCATTTGAGCGTGCGGCAGCGTTACGTGATGAGATCAAGAAGCTGAAGAATCAGGAACTGGAAATCGCCATCCCACCTACCCCATGAGCTCAACCAACACATCCACCACCTTGGGATCATAAAAACCCCGTTCAACGCCACGACGAATTTCATCCAGCGACGCATGGAGTTCCCATGGATCCCTATAGGGGCGCCATGAGGTGAGCGCATCATATGCATCGGCGACGGCAATGATACGTGAGCCAAACGGAATCTCTTCTCCCTTGAGACCATCCGGGTAGCACGACCCCATAAAATATTCATGGCTTGAAAGCACGAACGTGATCATGGCGTCATTGTGATACCCCATATTTCGAAGAAGACGTCCACTTTCCGCCGGATGTGATTTGATTGACTCAAACTCATCGGCAGTCAACCCGCCCTTTCGATTGAGGAGGTGATAGGGAACAATTTCCTTCCCGAGATCGGCCATGAATCCGGCATGCAAAATATCTGTTTTTCCTTCTCAGAAAGGTCGCATTCGCCGACACTACTGTGCCATGCGTTGTACCGCCTCAAGGTGAGAGTGCGCGTTCTGCAAGAGACCGAAGAGTGTGCCCCTCTATGGCCTGCCAGCTCCCTTGGTCACGCTGATTCAGCAACGCAGCCACAACATCGTTGTTTGTTGTTCTTCCCTGCCCGAGACCGAGAGACTTTGGATCACGAATGATGGTCAAAATCTCCATAGTTTTGATGTGTTCAGGAGCGCGTGCGAGCGCAATGCCTTCAGGTTCCGATGTTCTCGCCAGAATTCCCTGACGAACAAATTCATCGATCCAATGCTCCAGGGTCGATCCCGGAACGCGTAAGGCCATCGCCAATTCGCTCAGGGTCCACAGTTGTCCTTCAGAGAGGAGACGTTTACTGATTTCCACCAACGTTGAGAGTGCGAGCCATTCTTGAAAGAATGGTGTGTTCCCGCGGTGGATGATCCCTGAAATATAGGTGTTGGGGTTTTGGTGGAAGTACGCCACCTGGGCTCCCGTCAGCAGGATCAGCCAGCCGACATAGATCCACATGAGGAACACCACCATAATCGCAAAGCTTGAATATACGGCGGCAGTCCGGACTGACGTGGCAACAAATGCTGTGAACGCCGCGCCTGCGACGTTCCAAAGAATCCCGGCGGTCACTCCTCCAACGATGGCAGACGCGAGACGGACTTTGGTATGTGGGATGAACTGGTACAAGAACGTAAACGCCGCGCACACCAACACGAATGGCATCAGGCGGGCCATGATGACGAATAATGACCCTAGTGGGTCGATCTCCAGAGCGCGCTGGACAAGCCAATGGCTTTGCGCCGACGCCATGAGTGCAAAACCAGAAAAGACTAATACCGGTCCCACCAAAACGACGCTCAAGTAATCGCTGAATTTGCGTGCGAATGTTCGATGACGCCGGACTCTCCATATCGCGTTGAAGGCGCTCTCAACCTTCTCGAGCAGGGAGATGGTGGTGTAAAACAACAGCGCGATTCCAAGGATGCCCAGAACTCCGACCTGGATATTATTGACAAACTCGATGATCTGAGCAGTCACTTCCGACCCCTTCGAGCCCAGCGGTTCCAGCGCCTGCGCAAGGAGAGGCTCCATCTGTTGATGTACTCCAAATGCCTTTAAGACCGAAAATGTGAGTGCCAGGAACGGGACCAGCGAGAGGATGGTGGTATATACAAGGCTCATAGCCCTCAGGCTCAGTACACCATCCTGGAACTCCCATACGGCAACCGTAAGCAGGCGAAGCACACGGTATCCCCACTGACGAAGAGGATCCAGGCGTTCGAGATCCGTGGTCCAAAGGTCCCGAATAAAAAACTGTTTGACTCGGCTGTGGGTCAGTTCGAAAGGCTCAGTCTTGGCGTTGTTATTCGTCATAGTCTGCCTACCGCATGGGGGGAGATGTAATTCGATTGCAACGACTCATCATACTACGCGGGGTGTGGAGACGGAAGAAAGGCTGAAGTGCTAGCGCATTTATCCGGGAAATGGCACCACCCCAGCTGGGGTTGTCTTATCCCTGCTTTTCGGATAAAAGACTCACGATCAGGATACACACATCTATAGAACGATATATCAGGGAGAACGTATCATGATGAAAAGATGTCTGCGAGGCATCCTGCTGTTCGCGTGTCTGTTGTTTCCAATCGAGGCGTCCGCGCAAATATTCAGCAATATCTATATCTTCGGGAACAGCCTGTCGGACACGGGCAATTTTGCAACCGTGGCAGGTGAGTTTCCCGCACCGTTCTTCGAGAACAGGGTCAGTAACGGGCAGGTTGCTGTGGAGGTTCTCGCGACCAGCCTGGGACTATCTGCCGATGCCTCGCGTCATTTGGTTGGGCCTGCTGTTGGAACAAACTATGCCGTCGCGGGTGCGCGAGCTGCTGGACTCGACCCCATCGACCTGTCCGCTCAAATTGATGCCTTCCTGTTAAATAATGAGGATATTGCGCCATCCGACGCGCTCTATGTGGTCGCCATAGGAGGCAATGATGTCCGTGATGCTCGCGATGAGCCTGACAACGAAATATCGAAACAGATTATCAGGGGCGCAGTTGATGGGATCGAGGAAAGTATTCGGGCATTGGTGTCCGCCGGGGCAAAAGCGATCCTGGTTGAGAACGTGCCGGATATTGGCACTATTCCAGAAACACGGATCCTGGCAGCAACTCTGAACGACCAGGGGGTCATCCAGCGCGGAACCAAAAGGACAGAGCGATTTAACCGGCAGTTGTCCAAAAGCGTTGGTAACATTGAGGGAGATCTTGGGGTCGACCTCGTTGACTTCAATTTGTTTCTGTTCTCCCAATCTGGCATAAGCAATGGTAATGGATTGGGGTTCACAAATACCCAGGACCCGTGCTTTAGTCAGGCGACAGGCACCTTCCACATGGAGTGTAATGTCGGCGCAAATTTCGATCATTTCATTTTCTTCGACGAGATTCACCCGACCGCGAAGGCCAACCAGCGTATCGGTAGAGCACTCTTCGCTCTTGTCCCTGATCTCAACTGATTCGTCCTGGTGGAATGCATGGAATGTCTGGAATCCTCGTAGGGTCAATCTCTACACGGCCCACCACTCATCCTGTTTCATAGCCTCGTTCCTGCCCATTTTTCTGTTGCCCATCATTGCTTTTTATCAGCATCGCTTTTCGGGTATGATCTCCGGCGTTTGGTTTGGTGCTTATTGGAGAAAAACGTGACTGATGCCTCCCATACGAAATCAGCGGTTGGAAAGATCGGTTTGCTGCTGCTTGTGGCAACAGGAATCGGCATCTTTATCTATTTTGATGTGCTGCAGTATCTGACACTCGAGTCCTTAAAGACTCATCGCACTCAACTGCTTGCATATACGGAGGAGCATTACTCAATCGCCGTGATGTTATTTGTTCTTCTTTACTGTATTCAGACTGCGCTATCTCTTCCTGGCGCAACCATTCTGACATTGGGTGGTGGGTTGCTGTTTGGGAGTGTATTGGGGGCGCTCTATGTGAATATTGCGGCGACATCAGGCGCAACGCTTGCGTTTCTTACCGTCCGATATCTCTTGCATGACTGGGTGGAACGAAAGTTTGGCCACCGCCTCGAGCCCTTGCACCGAGGATTTTCCAAGAATGCATTTAGTTACCTGCTCACGTTGCGCCTCGTTCCACTCTTCCCATTTTTTCTGGTGAACATGGTGTCCGGGCTGACGCGAATTCGGCTCAGTCGGTACGTGCTGGCGACCTCCATTGGTATCCTTCCCGGCAGTTTTGTGTACACCAATGCCGGGCGACAACTTGGCATGATTGATTCATTGGGTGAGATTGCGTCTCTCGGCGTTCTGGGGGCTTTTGCTCTACTCGCGCTGTTCGCACTGCTTCCCATTATCTACCGGAGGTTTAGTGGTAACCAAGCGGAGGACGGAGTCAAGCAGTAGGGACGGTGTGGAAAAAATCTAGAGGTTAGTCGCGGTAATTATCGAATTGAAGAGGCATGCCAAGGTCGGCTTCTTTGAGAAAGGCAATCACCTCCTGCAGGTCGTCTCGTTTTTTGCCTGAGACACGGACTTTGTCGCCCTGAATGGCGGCTTGCACTTTAAACTTCTCGTTTTTGATCATCTTGACCATCTTCTTTGCCAGCTCTGTCTCTATTCCCTGACGCACCTTCACGACTTGCCATGCGCTCCCCACATTAATTTGAGGGGGATCGAGCTGTAAGCAACGGATGTCGATGGATCGACTCGAGAGGCGCTTGGTGAGAATGTCAAACAACTGTTTGAGCTGAAAATCACTGGGGGCTCGCATGGTGACGGTGGTTCCCCCTAGCTCAAATTTCGCATCAGTTCCTTTAAAGTCAAAACGGGTGCCCAATTCTCGGGTCGCCTGGTCAACCGCGTTGGTGACTTCTTGTGTATCGACTTCTGAAATGACATCAAACGATGGCATGGTTCTCCTTTCAGTAGTTCAGGACTTCCGTGCAACGGCTTGGAGGATGACGACTCGATTGGCCTTAAGATTCTGGATCTGATTCGTGAATTTTTGTTGTGATGCCTTGCCCATGAGCAGGTGAAGACCAAGAGGTGAAGACTCTGCGGTTCGTATTCGCTCAATCGCGCCGTCAAACCACGTGATGGCCTGTTGCGTCGTGTCCACCCAATGCAGAATCTCAAATCCTAACTGATCTAAAGTCCGCCGGACGGTTTCGGTTGGCGCCAGAAAGCTGATCGATGGTTGCTCTGCCCATGGTACTGGATAGTGAGGTTCTCCGCCATCGCCTTGGAACACGTCGTGGAACGCGAATCTCCCTTTCGATTTCAGGACGCGTGCAATTTCTCCGTAAAACTGTGCTTTATGTTCAATATTCATTTGCGCATGCTCGGTCCATGCGACGTCAAACGATTCGTCCTCAAAGGGAAGATCGAGGGCGCTTCCGTGGTGAAATGTCACCGCCTCGCTCAGTCCAACGAGTTGCGCAAGGGCGGTAGCGACATCGACATATTCTCGAATCAAGTCAATCCCTGTGGTGTGACAGCCGTGCTCGGAAGCCAGGTAGCGGACGGATCCGCCTAACCCACATCCGACATCGAGGATTCGAAAGTCGGGTTTGAGCTGCGCGAGGGTTGCTAATTCGATTGTTGCCTGGCGTCCGCGGGTATGAAACTCATCGACCGGTGCAAGATCCGCGGGCACGAGCTGGTTGGGATCCTTTCCCATCTCAGTCAACGCGTTGAGGATTGAGTCCAGAAGCTGTCCAACTTCGTAATGATCCTGGACTTGTTCGTGCGAGTGAGACATCGAGTTCTCCGTTGTCCACGTTGGTCGGTGGGCAGAGTTCACACGGACCGTGACGCTTCGAAGTATTCTTTCAATGCGTACACGTTATTGAGGCGCGCCTCTCGTGAGCTAAATAACAAAGTGACGTGCTTGTCATTAAAATGTACCAACAATTCGGTGATTGATTCGGCGTTTGAGTCGAGTTCGGCGGCATATTTGGCGGTGAATTGTTCCCATTTCTCCGGATCATGGCCATACCATTGGCGAAGCTCTGCCGAGGGCGCGATGGTCTTTGCCCAGTAGTTGATCTTCGCCCTTTCCTTTGATAACCCCCGCGGCCAGAGGCGATTGACGAGAATCCGTGTTCCGTCCGCTGCGTTGGGGTCTCGTACACCCGTTTGACACGGATGGATCATCTGGGCATCGTGTTTCAGGCTCTGATAGGTTATTTCACTTTTCCGGTGATATCTCGAATGGTGGGATTGCTAAGTAGCCTGCGAAATTGAGGATTCGCTTCGAGGGTCTTGATGTCGCCGGAACGGACAGCATCCATCAGCGCCGGATCCTCCAAAATTCGTTGCAGGTCTGGGTCGTCCTGTAGGGAGAGAATCATGCTCATGATATCGGCATCGCCCGTCATCATGTGTTGCATGTCTTGAATCTGTCCGGATACTGGGTTATGCGACGGGCTTCGCGATTGCGTGCGTGCGTTCGTGGCTGAACGCGGCCGAATGGTACGGACGTTCGATTGTGGAATAGTGATGGTGCCAAGGCTTCCCGATCGTAGGGTGTAGGTCCCACCATTCAACGAGAGAATTTCTCCAGAGATCACACTACCATCCGCGAGTTCTATTTCCTGAACCTGTCCGGCGAGTCAGTCCCCCGTCCAGAATATCAGTAGAAGCAATATACAGAGTCTTAGCAGCACAATATTCCTCCAGACCATCATGGTAGCCGTTATAGCTTGCAACACACCCTGCTAGGGATCATGCATGAGCGTCATTCCCACAAACCATCCCGCACTTTCAGCGATCGTACGGACATCTTCCGACTTGAAGCCGTTTTCGGGATCGTGCCGGATTTCCCCATAGCCGGTGGTGAGACCGACCTGGCATTGATGTGTCTTGTCGATGAGAAAGAGCTTCATCGCGAGAATTCCGCTGTCACTGCCTGGTGCAGCATCCGGTTCCCAGGACTCGACGAACATCGTCAATTGCACAACCTCGGCCTGTTCTGAGGTGGCCGGAACGACACGGTAGATGTCTCGTCGACGCCCTTCTTCCATAATTGCCTCACGAAGAAGGGGAAAAAATGCTGGGGGGGCATGTGCTGTAGCGATTATTGCTGGAACTTCAATGATGGTGTACTGTCCTCGTCGATCGGATGAGCAGTGGGGATACGTTGTGGTCGCGACATTTGCGATTGTCGGAGTAGGTTCGCTTGGGACTATTGTTGCCATGCACCCGGAGAGAGCATGTATCGCGATGACGACGAACACATTTGTGATGGACCACAGAGTAGTCATGTATCATTATAACCTCTTGATGTTTTCCTGCTCAAATTGCGAAGATGATCTTTCATCGTCGTGAATGAAACCATCCTGCTGAAGGAAGCATGACGAAACATTGGAACTGTTTTTTCACAATTGTCCGTGTCAAAGTCTTCCTCGAGGGAAAGAAATAGCCTTCGCTAAGCATCAGGAGGTGATGCGTAGCTTCGAGGAAATTCGTGGACAGTGTTCGGCGCTCAAAGATGTGCTTGTTCCGAATGAGACCTGGGAGGGTTTCCGCGCTGCCGTATTGGAATCGGATGAAGATGCGTTGCAGCAACACATTCTTCTTGTGGCCTTTCGTCGCGGCTTATTACATCAGCTCACGACACCTGTGCACCGATACCTCATCGACTTTGATAGGCAACGGATGCGGCTAAACAAGAACCACCTCAAAGACCTTCGAGAAGCGTGGGTTTCACCAGGCGTCGCTGCAAAGCGCCATCAAAAGACGCGTGCCTTTTGGGGACGCTTGACCGAGCTGCACGTGGCTGAGTGGCTCGAGGAGATGGGGTGGACAATTTCAAGCCTCGAGGCGTGGGGAGGGAAGCTCGATATCGAATGTACCTCCCCAACCCGAAACGAGTGTGCCATTGAGGTCAAAAGCATTGTCTCAGAAGATGCGGACTACATTGCCGATGTGAACCTGCCAGGCCAGCGTGCAGCACCCGAAACGTTGTCTCCGTATCAGGCATCAAACCTGGTCCTGTTTCGGGGGCTGGAGGCAGCTGACAAATTACGTGATTGTGAGAAAGTCCGGATTGCGTGTCTGGTCGTCTCCGAAGAAATCTGGTATCAATTTGAATCCTCATTGAAGGAAACCTGGAGCCTCTGGGATTCACCACGTTTCATCGAAGTGTGTCCCAAGCTTCAGCAGGCGATCCAACGGAACAAGCGGATTGATCCAGAGAACAGAAACGAGTTGAAACGACTCATCGACCAGCTGAATGTCCTCTGGATTGTGAAGAAAAGCCTTGGGTTTGAGCTGTCTTCTCATCGCGTGGTTGCCATGACCAATCCATCCCCCTCCCCATCATGCAAAAATTAAACCGCACGCTCCAGAGGCAAATACTTGAGTATCTTCGTGGAATCTATCCTGATTTTGATGAAGATCTGAGTGGTCAAGCGTTCGGAGACAATCCGGATTTATGGGGAAACGTGAAGTACCTTCAAGAGCATGGGTTGCTCACGGGGACAGATCTGCATGTGTATGGGGCGCCATTTTCCATGCAAAGTCTTCGACTCACACCGGCAGGTCTGGACTTTCTAGAGAATGACGGTGGCATCGACGCATTAAAGCATATCGATTCGACTTAGGGTTCATGAGTGACAGCTCCGCGTAAGCGTTTAATAATGCTTCGTCGTTGTTTGGCTTCGAGTCTTCGTTGTTGCGATGCCCGTGTCGGCCGCGTTTTTTTGCGAGGCCGAGGCGGCTCGAGAGCAGTCCGAATGAGTGTGACAAGTTTCGCCATGGCCTCCTGACGATTGCGTTCTTGGGATCGAAATCGTCGTGCGTTGAGAATCAGGACTCCACCTTCCGTGACCCGGCTTCCCCCAAGACGGACCAACCGAGCATGTGCGCCATCAGGGAACATGCGTGCCTCTGGGAGCGTGTATCGAAGTTGGACCGCCGTCGCGACTTTGTTGACGTTCTGGCCCCCTGGTCCGGACGCACGGATAAATTGCCATTCAATAGACGTTTCATCGATGGAACATGTGGGCGTGATTTGAATCATAGTTTTCCAGGATGCTGTGGTGGATACGTGTGGAAATGAGAAACTATTTATACGTGTATTGCTATAGCGATTCAAGCAACTCATGATCTCGAAGTGGCGAATCTTATGGTTGATTGCAGTGGCCGAGTTTCTTGTCATGATCTTATGGTTTTCGGCCTCAGCCGTCATTCCTCAATTAACCCTCGAATGGGGCTTGAATAGCGGTCAGCAATCATGGCTGACCATGAGTGTTCAACTCGGCTTTGTGGTTGGAGCCCTTGCCAGTGCACTACTGAATCTTTCCGATCGATTTCCTGCGCAATGGGTGTTTGCCGTATCTGCTGTTGTTGGTGCGGCGGCGACGGCATGTATTGCAATGCTCTCGGTGAGTTTTGGGTGGGTCCTGGTGTTCCGTTTTCTGACGGGAGCGATGCTGTCTGGCGTGTATCCGCCGGGGATGAAGTTGATGGCTTCCTGGTTCAAAGAAGACCGAGGTCTTGCCATTGGCGTACTTGTTGGAGCGTTGACCGTGGGTTCGGCTGCTCCACATTTAATTACGGGTAGTGATGTGTTCGGAGCGGCTGATGCGATCGTGCCCTGGCGGCAGGTCCTGTTGATTGCCTCAGGGCTTGCCGTCGTTGGAGCCATTATCGCGGCGGCGGGGGTGCGCTCGGGACCTCTTCTTCCTGCTGTGAGTCGGTTTGACTGGCAATATGCCGGCCGCATGTGGAAGGACAAAGCCGTCCGCTTAGCCAATTTTGGATACTTCGGACACATGTGGGAATTGTACGCGATGTGGACGTGGGTCCCGCTCTGTTTGCTCGCCAGTTATCAGGCTGCAGGCTGGGATGACGGTCGAGCCCATGTGGCGGGATTTTGCGTGATCGCGATTGGGGGACTGGGCAGCATCATTGCTGGAAGATTGGCCGACAGGCTTGGTCGTACCCGTATTGCCATCATAAGCATATGTGCCTCGGGTTCATGTGCGCTTGTGGCCGGATTTGCGTTTCCCACCCCAGCGCTTCTGACCGTTATCTGTGTGGTGTGGGGTTTCGCGGTGGTCGCGGAAAGCGCGCAGTACAGTACGGCGGTCAGCGAACTGTGTGACCAGCGGTACGTCGGGACCGCGTTGACCATGCAGACCTGTATCGGGTTTCTCCTGACCATGATTACCATCCGTTGGATTCCATCGCTGGTTGAACAGGCCGGATGGGGAGCGGCATTTGCGATGCTAGCCGTGGGCCCTGCAGTGGGAATCTGGTTTATGGCTCGGTTACGTCAATTGCCGGAGGCGGTGAAGATGGCATCGGGGCAGCGGTAACGACGTTCTGCGACTTCTCACGTTGTTCCCGTGCGAGTATGATGCGTGTGACAGCGGGTTCGAGGAGTGTGGCTTGCCAACGTAACAGTGGTCCGTGTGCCATGATTTCTTCCATTGTTTTTGCGCCGGCGCAGATAATGGATTTGATTGCGGCCCGGGGTGCGAGTACGGATGCGGTTATGCCAAGCTCTTTTGCAATTTTCGAACAGGCGTCACGTAGCGCGTCGATGTCTTGGACATCGTTGGGATCTGCGTGCTTGGATTTAATACGTTTTTTTTGTTGCGGCCATTCGTGTTCTGGAAGTGCGGCTGCTTTTTGTATTGCGGCTTTGAGTAATTCCAACCGTCGTCCATTAATGTGGCGTGGTAACTGTGCGTCGTTGGTTAATGGCTGATCAGTCTGTGACCCTGCCAAGGTAGTTAACGCGAACAAGTGTTGATTATTCAGGATCTTAAAGGGAGGTCGATCGGCTTGTCGTGCTTCTTGATCCCGCCAGTGCCATAGTTCCCGTAAAAACGCGAGTTGTTGCCGCGTCAATTGCCCAATGTGTTTGATTCTCCAGGCGTCGTCGGGATCGCGTTGCGTATCCCTTTCAGTGGAGATCACCATGGCCTTACATGTCTCACGGTGCCACTCGCATCGTCCAACCGTATCAAGCTCAGCACCCATGCGATTCGCAATTGTTTCAAGAAACCGCGTATCGGTGTAGGCGTAGTCTAGTTGCATGGGGCTGAGGGGACGGAGCGACCAGTCCGATTTCTGTCCTTGTTTCGTGACAGTGGTATCGAGGTAACGCTGGATTAAGGCGGCAAGGCCGAATTGTTCGTATCCCAGCATCTGTGCGGCGAGCATGGTGTCGAAGACTTCACATTGCGGCCGGAACCCAAAGGAGGTTCGCAGCATTCGGAGGTCGTAATCTGCACCATGGATGATCAGTGATTTCGTGGACAAGACATCGAGAAAATTGGAGAGATCAATTTTTGAGAGCGGATCAATCAAGTAGTCATGACCATGGAACGAAAGTTGGATCAGACAGACTTTTTCAAAGTAATGATGTAGGCTGTCCGCTTCCGTATCGATTGCAACTCTCTCTGCCTGATCGAGCTGGATGATCAGCGCTTTCAAGCCAGCATCGGTATCGATGTATTGAAATGATGAAGATTGGAGGGGTGTCATGGCCTTTTGGTTAGTCAAGTCTGAGCCGTCAGCGTATTCCTGGGATGAAATGGCCAAGGATCGCCGAGCGCCGTGGGACGGTGTTCGGAACTACCAAGCTGCAAATAACATGAAGGCCATGAAGCGCGGCGATCACGTCTTGTTCTACCATTCGAATACGGGCATGGAGATTGTGGGGATCATCAAGGTGGTCAAAGAGCATTATCCAGATCCTAGCGACGCATCGGGCCGCTTTGGAATGGTAGATATGCAGGCGGTCACACCAGTGAAAAAGCCTGTTTCGCTCAAAGCCGTGAAGGCTAATCCTGCTCTTGCTGATTTGCCGCTGGTGCGCCAATCGAGACTCTCAGTCATGCCGGTCACAGACCGTGAATGGAAAATTCTGTTACGCATGGCCGAAACGACGCTCTAACGTTCATCCTGCGATCTGTTGGACTACCACGTTATTTTCGAGATTTCCATCTCGAACCACACCATCGATATCAATCACGATGAGGACAAACTTTCCATCAAGCGATGAGAAGCCCTTGAGTTTGAAGCTCCGTGATTTATTCCGATCTTGTTTGATGCGATTGAATGTGAATGTCTCAAGGTGTTGATCTTGGGCATCGAACGTATCGTTATCGGATAGGAAAACTGAGACGGAAAATGGGCCTTGAGCCGTCTCGGTTCCGATATTGTTCAACGTAAATTCCATCACCAGCTTGTCGCCTGATGACTTCACCTTCCGTTTCGCCTTCGTAAATGTCGCAGTGAGATCCGCGCGGTCACTTCCATCAACAATACCATCGTCATCCCGATCGACACCCATCCGCTGACCGGATTCTGGTGGGACGCAGGTGTACGTCAGTTCGTGCCCTTGTTGTGCGGAGAGCCCCCGCAAAGCTGTATCGGCAAGGGGAGGTTCCCCGACATGGTCGCTGGTAAACAGGCCGGTACGATTATCCATAAACCAGCCGTGTAGCTGGCCATCGACGGTTCCTTTGACGATGAGGTCACATTCAGTTGCCTGGGGTTGATTCAAAAGGTCAAAGCCGGTTTGTGCACGTTCGATCAGCAGGTCGATGCGTGGCCCAACGGCTTCTGCGTTTGTCGCCGTCAGTGTCACCTGCTGCCCAACGATGGGTGCGAGATCGGTCTCAAACGCCAGAAGAAACTCCGTGACCTCGTTGCGTTGTTGGTCCGTGTCAAAGACAGCACGAGGAAAGTTCGTGAACACCGTGGCCTCATTGAGTCGGAAGAGTGTGTCAATACTCCCATCATGAAAGAAGCCGGATCCGCGAACTTGATCGCCCTGGTGCGTCGCGTCAGTCGGATTGAAGAATGACGTCTGCGGCATGCCAAACATTCCCACCTTCTGGTACATGTTCCTGAGATGCGGGATCTTCACAATTTGTGGTTCATTCTTAAAACCGCCCGTTCCGTCGGTGCCAAATTCGCCGAAGGGAGGGTCAAGAGTATGGCACTCTCGACAGGAGAAACCGGGATTGGTAGGTTTGATGTAAAAATCGCGCCCGGCCTGTTGCGATGGGGTTAACGTATTATTCAGCGGCCGCACCGGGTTCGGAGGTAGGACGACGTCCAACATGAAACTTGCAAAGGCGGCCATGTCGTTTCCGCTAAATGGGGTAGCCGGGTCGTTGCCCTGCAGGCCTTCAAAGGCCACAATAAACTTGGTAAACGCGGCGACTTCGTCAAGCGGATCACCGCCGGGATCGTTGCCACCGGTTCGATCGCCCCGCCAGTGCATCGGACCATTGTTGGCCATGCCACGCATGGTCTGAGTGGTCATAGGTCCTTTGATCGGGTGGAGTTCCTGCACATTTCCGGTTCCATTGATATTAGGGAACAATTCCGCGGTGCCTCGTCGTCTAACCTCAATCAGATTGGGGAGGACATGTCCGTCCGGATCTCCGAGATCCCAGGTGAGACTGTCGAAGTCTCCAAACACATGACAACTTGCACAGGCGGACTCACCATTACTCGACGATATGCGCGCGTCATACAGGAAGCGGCGTCCGTTGACGACATGAACGGGTTCGGGATTGAACATCCCGATATGCGAGGTTTCTTTCCCGGCTGTCAGATCAACGACCGAGATGGAATTGTCGAATCGTGTGAGCACATACATGCGTTGGTTCGTTTCGTCCAGAACAATTCCGCTTGGGCCGCCTCCGCTCACCTTGATGTAGTTCGCGCTTGCGGATGTCGGGTCAAAGGTATCAGTTTCGAGTGCGGCCGTATCGAATACCCCAATTTTACTCGAGCCAAACGCTGCGACGTAGAGTGTCGCACCATCTCCGGAAATCGCCATATCTAGGGGAATGGACAGGCTATGTTGCTTCACTTCCGGTGGGGCCACACGAATGTCGTAGTTGATGTGTTTGTTGAGGTGGCGTCGAAGCACCTGGGTTCCATCAAGAACCGTAATTCCCATTTCGTGCACGTGTCCTTGCATCGACGCCGGCTCTCCCGTCGGTTTCGCAGCCGTTTCTCGCACAAACGTTCCTGATCCTTCAAAACGGACCTCGTTACGCGCGTCACTCATTGAAACGTAGACCTTCTGGTTTACCGGATTAACCACCATATTAAACAAGACAGTGCCGACATGGGCAAAAGAGGCTGTTTCCTCAAGTGTGGTCGTATCGATAGCGAAGACATCGAGATCGGGGAGGGTAAAACGAATGGCATTGTTCCAATTGCGATCGAGTTCATCGACCCATGCGCCGATCGTTTGGTCAAATTTCACGACAAGCCCCGCTTCCGGGCGTCTGTCTCCGTCGGCATTGTGGTGTGGCAGCGGCATGCCTCCGGGCATGGTGACCCCCGAAACCAGACAGGGGCCTTCGACGACGTTATTGACGATGTTGGCATCGCTGGTGTCGCATACCGCTGTTTCCGTCACGGTTGAGGTTTGATTGCCGGAGTGGAACACAGCGGCATAAACAGTAGTACCATCGGGGGTCACGGCAAGGGCACGTGGTGTATCTCCAAACAATGTGATGATCTTCAGCGGGGTTCCCCCAAGCGCATCTCCAAGATTCAGCGCGTCAAATACCCAGACATCTGCGCGCGGAACACCTGGAGTGGTGAGTTGTGGGTCTCCAGCACCAGGCACTGCAGCAATGGTGTGATGGGTACGATGTTGCCCACGGTGTGCCGTCGTGATAAAGGCGCGACGGCTGTCAGAACCGGCAAAGACGATATCCCGCGGTTCGTCACCAACTAAGAGTGTCTTGGTCACGCGGGCTGGCGTTGAGAGAAGGTCGATAATCGAGACGCTGTCTGAGAGATGGTTCGTCACCCATACTTCGGTATTCGTCCGTGCTGCGACCGCAACCGGCTCCATTCCTACTGGGATCGAATACTGATGTGTGATTCCTTTAGCCGTAATATTGAACACCTCGATGCGGTTATCCGGTGTATTGGTTGCAAAAAGGCGAGTCCCGTCAGGTGAGAGCGAGAGTGGGCGAACGTGACCGGACTCAAAGGTCATAAACGAAGCCCCCGCCGGCTTTGAGCCAAGGGAGAAGAGAGTGCCGATAAGTAGACCCAGCAAAGTATGTTTGAGGATCCGGGTTCCGCAGCATTTGGTATACGAGAGGTTCATAAATTGGTTGGCGATTGGTCGGCTTTGACAATACACAATACAGAATAGAGGTCGCAAGTACGCAATGGTGAAATGAGTCCCGATGATTTCGCAAGTCGCCGAGATATTTTTTGATGAGTTCATGTAGTATGCCGCAATGCGATGGATTCCAATGTCCTGGGTGAAGTTCATCTTATTCCTCGCTGGGATTGGTCTGTTTGCCTGGCTCATCAAATCCGCCGGGCCGCGTGCACTCTTTCATAGCTTCCAGCAGGTCGGATGGCCCTTCCTGTTTCTGTTTCTTCCATATTTGCTGGTGTATCTATTCGATGCCATCGGGTGGCAGGTTGCATTTCACCATAGGCCAAAGGAACTTGGATTTGTGCGTCTCTTCTTGGTCCGAACGGCAGGGGAGAGTCTGAACAATACCCTTCCATCAGCGTATCTAGGAGGGGAGCCGGTGAAGGCGCTGTTGCTCAAACGTTTTCACGTGGATATGGCCGAGGCCGCGAGTAGTGTGATCGTTGCGAAGACAACGATGACCATTGCGCAGATCATGTTTATCCTCGTGGGCTTTGGGGCCTTTTACCTGGCGTCGGAACGATCGATCGCGATTCCGGGGCTGTTACCTGGAATCCTGCTTCTGCTTGGCATTGGCGTGTTTGGTATTGGGGTGCTCGTCCGGTGGCAGCGAACGGGTTTTACCCGTCCTCTCATGCGATTGGCTGAGAACATCGGCTTTCTTGCTCGGAAATTGAAGCGGCATCAAAAAGGACTCCTGCGGCTCGACGCAAATCTCTTGCGGTTTCATGCCGAAGATGGGGGAAAATTTTGGATATCCACTGCATGGTTCTTGGGTGGCTGGGTGATCGGTACTCTTGAGGTCTACCTATTCGGTGTTCTGTTCGATGTTCCGCTTTCCATTCTCGATGCAGTGGCCATCGAAGCGCTGTCCACCATGGTGAGAACCATGGGCTTCATTATTCCGGGGAGTGTTGGTGTGCAGGAAGGGGGAATTGTGCTGCTGTTTCTTGCCGTGGGGCAGTCGACCTTGGCCGGCGTCTCGTTTTCGTTGGTGCGACGTGTTCGAGAACTGGTGTGGATTGGGTTGGGATTTGGGTTACTGGGATGGTACGGCTGGAGAGGTCACGGTACCTTGGAGAGTTTAGAAAAGTAAGAGACAAATGCTCGTATGCCGCCCATCGCTTGGCCCCAATCGAATTGTTCGTTTGGCGCATGATAGCCGTGCTCAGGAAGGCTGAGACCCAGGAACATAATGGGGACGTTCCATAGTTTGGCGAGCTTGGGAACGGCGCCAATAGACCCGCCTTCTCGGATAAAGACAGGGTCTTTTCCAAATCCTTCTCTGACCGCCTCGCGGACGGCGTCGGCATATCGGTCGGCAATTGAGGTTTTATAGGGATGCAGCATGCCTTCGCCCACGACACGAACTGAAGGATTGATCTTTGCCACAAAGTCTCGAAGGAGTTTGAGAATGTGTTCCGGCTTCTGGTCAGGGACGAGCCGCATGCTGATTTTTAATTCCGCCTGGCCAGGGACGACTGTCTTAATTCCTGGACCGGCGTAGCCGCCAACCAGGCCATGCACTTCAAAGGTCGGGCATGCCCAAATTCGTTTGAGCAGATCTGCGGGATCGGTCGTCCGAATCGCCCGCAAGCCATGGGTTCTTTTAAAGTGCGCGACCCGAAATCCCGAGGCAAGAAAGCCTTGAAGCTCAGATCGAGACGGCGGAATGACGGCCTTGTAGAAACCGGGGATATGGACATGACCGCTATGCGCATCCGCGCACGCAGCAGCGACGGCACATAATTCGGCGAGTGGATTGCGTGCGGCGCCACCGGTCACGCCTGAATGAACGTCGTTGTGTCCTGTCTGGAGGCACAGCCGCACACCAAGCAACCCACGAAGTCCGTACGGAATGGCCGGCCTGGTTCGAGAAACCCAGATGGTGTCTGAGACAAGGACCGAGTCCGGCTTAGGAATGAGCCCCTTCTGCTTGAATGCATCTCCAAAGTTCGGGCTTCCAATTTCTTCCTCACACTCCCATAAAAATCGCACATTGATCGGGATTTCTGCCTCGGCCGCATATTGTGCGGCGAGCAGGGCGGTGATGGCCGGGCCCTTATCATCTGTAGTGCCTCGGCCGTAATAGACTCCGCCTTTTTTCCGAAATGAAAATGGGGGATGACGCCATTGCGGCTCCTGGGCGGGTTGCACATCAAGGTGATTGTAGATGGTGAGGGTTGGAAAGCGAGCGTCAACGGTCCATCCTGCAGAGACGACGGGATACCCGGATGTTTTGATAATGCGAGCGTCCGCACCCACGTGTTTGAAAAACTGGGACGCGAGCGTGGCCGATCGACGGACATCTCCGGCATATTGTGGATCTGCACTGACGGATGGCGTTTCGACCAGTTCGGCAAGCATCTCTTCGAAGCGAGGCTTCGCGGCCCCAATATAGCGCTTGAGCTGGCTGGCGCGAAGCGTCGTCAGTCTATTCCGTGGCCCCATGCTTCTTCAGCAACTCCACCATGCTTTTGTTGCGCATCAGTGTGGCGACATGGAGTGGGGTATCACCATCGTTGTCCTTGGCATTCACCTTCGCTCCTGCTGCGATAAGCCGCGTGACAATGGGCCGATGGGATTTCACTACCGCAACGTGGAGAGGAGTAACCCCGTCGAGGGTCTTCACGTTCACCTTGACCCCCTTGGCGACCAGCAGATCCACCACATCTTCGCGACCGTGCAGCGCGACCAAGTGCAGCGCGGTGGTTCCAGCCTTGTCTTCGATATCGACATCTGCGCCTTTATCAATAAGCCGAGTCACCACGGCTTTATGCCCGAAAAATGCTGCCATATGTAAGGAGGTCTTTCCGTCATCCGTTTTAGCGTTGATGTTTGCGCTTGCGGCAATCAGCATGTCGGTCACCGGAAGATGGCCTCGGTCTGCGGCCACATGAAGAGGCGTGAGGCCGAGTTCATTCTTGACATTGACTTTCGCGCCAGCGGAGATCAAGCGCCGAACGACGGTGTCATGGCCTCCAAGCGCAGCCATGTGCAACGCGGTCGTTTTCGCTTCATCGACGGCGTTGACATCGGCGCCTGCTGTGATGAGCTCATCAACTTCGGCGACCGACCCTTTCTTCGCGGCGTCGTGAAGTGCGACATCAAGGAGCGAATGTGCGAGTGCCGATGACGGCACGACAACACTCGTTGCAAGAAAAACAAGACTGAGGATGAGATATCTGGCCATGGCGTCCTCCCTCATACAGTTATGTATGGTTCGTTGTCGCTTTCGATGAGTCCATCAATCATCTCGCTCAACAAAAGCATACGCCCGTTTGGATAAGAAGACTAGCTGTAACTCAGGTATGTAAGCTAAAGGCTGAAGAGTGAATCTTCAGTGCGGGCCTGGGCGTTTTTCCCCATCCTCTAGAGCCTCACGCTGATGTGCGCGACTTCTGCTGGGGCATAGGGTTTGGGAAGAACCCCTTGCAGCGGCTTGACCGACGACATCCGCGCAAGGGATTTATCGTGCTGGCCGGAACTTGCCAAGACTTGAATATCCAGATGCTCCTATCTCAACCGGCACAATACCTGCGTGCTCGGAAGCCCCGATGGATCTTACCGCACTCCAGAGTCTCGGAGGAATCAGCCTTGTCATTCCCGCATGGCAGATGGCTGCATATGTTGGGGTCGTCAGCATTTTCCTTCTCTTACGCCGCCTTCAGCGCTGCCTGTTGGCCAACTACGTATTTGTCCTCTATTTGTGATTTCTGGTCTATGCACCAAGTTTCATTGGGGCGGCAGGAGGCAATACGCTTACACTCACCCTCTATCCCCTCTGCGGCCTCGCCGTGGCAGGCTTAGCCCTTGTTGCCTTCTTTCAACACCCCACCTAGTTTAATACCCGCTATATTCTGACACTTCCCCATCGATTAAGACCCAGGAATCAAGAAGGGTAGCCGGTACATCATCGAGAAACCGTGACGGTCGCGACAGTACCGCACCCGCCTGTCGATCATAAATATTGACCGGGTAATTCAAGTACAACAGGTGTTTCGCACGCGTCATGGCCACGTAAAACAACCTCCGTTCCTCTTCAAGCTCCTGATTTGAAAAAATTGAATAGCTTGATGGAAACTTGCCATCCAGCAGCCATAAGAGAAAAACACACGACCACTCGAGACCTTTGGCCGAATGGATCGTCGACAGGACGAGCCGTTCCTCGTCGAACGGTTCGCCTTCAACATCAGCGACAGACTCATTCGGTGGTTCGAGGGTCAGATCTGAAAGAAACACCTGCAATAGATCGTAACGTGCCGCAATCGCCTGAATATGTTCGAGATCACGAATCCGTTTCGGATAGTCATCGTAGCGCTGTTTTAGCATCGGTAAATAATAGGTTGAGACAAGGCTCAGGAGATCTGTGGGCGATGACGCTTCCATTTCACCGAGCCGCTTCATACATCCCGCAAATTCGGCAAGGCCAGTCGACCGCATCCGCTGTGCCATCTCCACCAACCACGCCCCCGGAGTCGCCTCCTGTACCACCTGCGCGACGAGCTGCGCGCTTTTCTTGGGTCCAATGCCTTCAATCAACATCAGAATACGATTCCAACTCACCGCATCATGGGGATTTTCCACCACGCGGAGATGGGCAAGCAGGTCTTTCACGTGCGCGGTCTCCATCAACCGCATCCCTCCACGCTTCATAAAGGGGATCCCCCGCTTCCCAAGTTCTATTTCGAGGTCAAATGCCTGATAGCTTGAACGCACCAGGACAGCGATGTCGTTCAGCGCGGTTCCTTCCTCTCGCAATTCAAGGATCCGCTGTGCAACAAACCGCGATTGCGTATTTTCGTCCTCAGCCCGAATAAGAACAGGCATGGCCCCTTCGACCCGACGCGAAAAGAGGCGTTTGTCATAGGATTCCTCGGCTCCACGAATGACCTCGTTCGCGAGGTTCAGGATTGGCTGCGTACTCCGGTAATTTTCTTCGAGTTTGATCACGCGCGTCCCCGGAAACTGGTTGGGAAAATCCATGATGTTTCGAAACGTCGCGCCTCGAAATGAATAGATCGACTGTGCCTCATCACCCACCGCCATAATATTGTGATGCGCCGACGCCAGTTTCTGTAGAATCCTGGCTTGAAGGAAATTGGTATCCTGATATTCATCGACCAGCATGTAACGAAAAGATCTGGAAACCTCTTCTTGCAATGCCGCATCACTGTCCAATAACTCGTCGAGTTTGACTAAGAGATCATCGAAGTCGGCCAGCGAGTGTTTGGCCTTGTAATTCTTGTAGGCCCTCTGAAGCTGTTGCAGGTCATCAATGAGTTCGACGAAATGCGCGTAGTCTCCAAAAATCACATCATCTAAAGGCCGCAGGGTGTTGACGGTCTTACTGAACATTTCTGCAATCGTGTTTTTCCTTGGGACGCGTCGCCCTTTTTCATGCAGACCGCATTCACTACGAAGAAGCTGAATAGCGTCTTCTGCGTCTGAGCGATCCATAATGGTAAAACTTGAATCTAGACCGATGGACTGTCCATAGCGACGAAGCAAGATATTCCCGACTGAATGGAAGGTGCCGCCGCGAACCTGGTCACTCTGGCCACCAACCAGCAATCCAACGCGTTGAAGCATTTCCTGGGCGGCTCTACGTGTAAAGGTCAACAGCAGAATGTGCGACGGATGGATACCCTGTTCGATGAGGCGAGCGACCCGATAGACCAAGGTCTGCGTTTTCCCACTTCCAGCACCGGCAATCACCAGAAGTGGCCCGTCAAGAGAAAAGACGACTTCAAGCTGCGCAGCGTTCAGCGCCGCTTCATAGTCAATACGAGAGGTGGGATGAGGAGGCGTATCTGAAGTCGGCGTTAAAATATAAGGTTTCACGTCAGGCCGGCAGCTCGTTCAACGCGAACACGACATCATAATACAAACAGCGAGGGAATCTGTGGCTACATTGACTGAAGGGCTTCGATGACGCTCTCGGCATGGCCCGTCACTTTGACCTTCAAAAAAATCTGTGCGACCTTGCCATGTTCATCGATAATGACCGTTGTTCGTTCAACACCCATGTAGGCTCGCCCATACAGCTTTTTCTCCTTCCACACGCCATATTTCTCGATCATGGCATGCGAAGGATCACTCAACAGCGGGAAGGGCAATGAAAATTTTTGCTTGAACTTCTGGTGGGAACCGACGCTGTCTTTGCTCACTCCATATACGACAGCGCCCTGCGCTTTCACGCGGGCAAGGTTGTCGCGAAAATCGCAGGATTCCTGCGTACAACCGGGGGTGTCGTCCTTCGGATAGAAGTATAACACCACCCGCTTGCCACGTAGCGAGGCTAGAGAAACCTTTTCTCCAGAATCCGACTCCAAATTGAATGTTGGAGCGCGTTTCCCTACTTGGAGCATCTCATCGATTACTCCCCAGGTTACTTCTTCAATGCTGCCTTAATTTCGTCGTAAAGAGGTTCTTTGCCAGGGTCATCGGACACCCACTTATAGGTAATGGTGCCCCCAGCATCAAGAACAAAGATCGACCGCTTTGAAGCGGTATAGCCTGTCATTCCAACGAAATCATTGTGGGCCACTCCATACGCGTTCACGGCCACACGATTATAGTCGGAAAGAATCGGGTATTCGATCTTATTCTTTTCGGCAAACGCCCCGTTGGCAAAGGGCGAATCCACACTGATGCCAAGCACCGTCGCATTCAAACCATTCAATTCCGCCATCGAATCCCGAAACGTACACAGCTCTTTCTCGCATACGCCTGTGAACGCTGCAGGAAAGAACGCGAGCACCGCCTTTTTCCCCTTCAAACTATCAAGCGTCACGGATTCCCGCTTGGTGTTCAACAAATCGAAACCCGGTGCTTTTGAATTCACGTCTGCTGCCATAATGTCTTCTCCCCCTATAAGATTTGTGAAAGGTTGACCTCCTCCAGAAACGGTTATTCCAGCTCTGGAAGACTGGCCATTCTATTCCATGCCTCCTCCCTTACGCAAGACAGTCATAGCTCATGCCGGTGGGGAATGTTTCTCAATAAGCATCAGGTTGCGAATATAGACAAACGCACCAACCGCTTGGCCGGTAATGAATACCGGATCCGTCCGGTATATGGCATACGCAAGCGTAATCAGCCCGCCGGCAAGGCTCAAATACCAAAATGCGATGGGCACACCCATTTTTTTTCGCCGTTCTGAATAAATCCATTGCACCAACCATCTGGAAAAGAACGCGATCTGCCCAAGAAATCCGATTGAGACCCAGACGGCTTCACTCATGGTAACTCCTTTTTCGTTTGATTCGCTTCCGAGGATTGATACTCATATCGCAAACAACGCTTGTTCATCCACCAGACCGCACACAAATCCACGAGCCCACGCCACAGGCGGTTTTGGATCCCATATTTAGATGTCCCGTGGGCGCGTGGGAAATGCTGGACATCACACTCGGTAACCGTAAAGCCATACATCTTGGCAAGGGCCGGAAAAAACCGATGCATTCCGTCAAAAAGCTGCAACCGGTCAATCAGTCGGCGGCTAAAGATCTTCAGCGAACACCCTGTATCCTGCATATGATCATGGGTCACGAGATTCCGGACCACGTTGGCCAGCCGAGAGGAAAATCCACGTATCGCATCGTCATGTCGTGTCGCTCGCCTCCCACACACAAGGTCAAAATTTTTGCTGAATGGAAGCAACCGGAGGATATCTGTGGGATCATATTGCAAATCCCCATCGAGTGTGGCGATGCGATCGCCTCTGGCTTGCTTAAACCCGGCATCGAACGCCGCAGTCTGACCACAACGTTGCGCAAAATGAAACACCCTTACCACGTCATGTGCCACACTGAGTTCATCAAGGACGATATCGCTCCCGTCGGTACTTCCATCATCGATATAGATAATCTCATAGGGTTCCTGAGCATGTGAGAGAACACGGATAATCTGCTCGGTTAATGGAGAAAGATTATCGCGTTCGTCATGAATCGGGATGACGATCGAGAGAAGGGAGTGATTGCGTTGCGACAAGGTTACGAGACTTTTTGATGGATTTTCGCCTTCGCCATCAACTTGCAATAGCTGCAGATCGTCGCCGAGGTCGGCTGACCACATTCTTCACATGGATGAAGTGTCGCGCGGTCCTGGTCGGATATCGATGGTTGATCTGATTTCGCCTTCTTTCGTTGCTGATCGAGAAATCCCCAATAAAAACTCTGCTTGGATCCTGGCGATGCTTGCTCAATGACATTCAGCGCTTCCTTGTAGACAAGCAGCCGTGATCCCGTCGCCATCGGGCAATCTTGAACGATGTAGTCAATACTGTTCACCACGCAGTAGGCCGCAATCTCTCGTTCGGTCAAGCGATAGAGAGGTTTGATCTTTTTCGCGAAGCCTTCCATTGAGGCCGGCAGGACAGGACTCTGCTTTTCAAGGAACTCCTGTTGCCAATGTAGGACATTCCCCATAAGTCGGGCAGCTTCGTCATCAAGATTATGCCCAGTGGCAAGGACATCGTAGTCTTGATCAACCGCCGTGCGATTGAATTGATATCGTTTGATACACCCACACGTCGCACAGGTAGGACGTCGCACGAGATCGGCCAACTCACGAATGCCAATGCTCTCATCTGGGGTGGCGTCTTGTGTGAACAACGTTGCGTTGCGCGATTCCGCAAAGGCCTCCGCTTTTTCACGTGATCGGATCGAGTATTGCCCGATGCCCAAATCTACGTACAGCCCATCAGCCTGATATCCCAATTTCCTCAACATATCCCATAACGCGAGACTATCTTTCCCACCCGAGACCGCAACGAGGATCTTGTCCTCCTTGGTACACATCTTCTCCCGTCCGATCGCGCGTTCCACTTGGGCATGAGCATACTCGGTGAGGCAGGGACTGCACAACGCGGTATTGTGGCGTGGAATTGATAACACCGCTTTGCCAGGACACTTACGACACTTCATCTACGCGCCTCCAGAAATCACCGGTCGAATCTCGATGCTGTCCGAATCGCGAACCATCTCATCTTCCGTCAGAAGCCCATCGTCTCGAATAACCAGGACGGTTTCCGCAACGATTTTGAGCTCTTTTAGGATTACCTTGACCTGTTTGGGCCCTTGAAGCTCGAGGTTCCGATCAGGCTGAGAGAGATGAATGATCATTGTTTTAATGCACGGGCGGCTTCCACTTATATAACACAATCCGATCGTTGTGCGTGTCGGAAATCCAGATATGACCGATCCGTGCCTCAACACCTTCCGGGCCGTCGAGTTGATCACTCCCCTTTCCAGCTTTTCCTGTCCCGATCGTCGCAATAGACTTCCTGAATCGATTGAACACCTTGACTTGATGATTGAGTTGATCTGCAACGTATAGCCAATCACCTTCGTCTATCGCCATATATTTAGGTTCGTGAAAATCGGCCCCATCACCCCGAAACGTTCCAACCACGTCAAGACTCGGACTCAAGATTTGAATGCGATTGTTCCCTGGATCGCCGACATAGAGTTGGCCATCGAGGGAGAACTCGATATCGTGCGGTCGAACAAACCGACGAGCCCCCGGTCCGTGGGAACCAAGAGCATTAATTTTCTTTCCATGTTTAAACGCAAGAACGCTGTGTAATCCCGTATTGGTCACATAGATGACTCCGCGAGAGTCAGACGTCACGCCTTCAGGACTTCCCAAGCCCCCACGTAATTCTGCCTCATACGTCGCCTTCGCTCCATCGACCTTATAAATCGCAATCCGATCGTTCCCACTGTCAGCCACAAGTAATCGACCCATACGATCGAAGGCCACATCATGTGGAGCCGTCAGTTCTCCCTTCCCAATCACACCGAGGGTCTTTAGGGAAAATGGATCGAGAACCTTGACCACGTGATTCCCTAAATCTGCAACGTACAAGTACTGATTGCTCGGACCGAGCGCAAGATCGTGTGGATGGTCAAACGTTCCTGAGGAGACCTTCAGAAACATCACCTCATCTCCTACGGCATACAGCAGATGGGGAGTCAGCATCACGCTCGCGACAAGTAAGATGCTGATCAGATGTGATCTCAAACGCATAATTTCCCTCCGTTTCGTATTCGTGATGTCGAGGTGATTATACGATAGTTTGCAGAACTG
>JYMV01018654.1_pt1 | contig 44621 bp, 38 predicted proteins | sample 338911 | NCBI WGS metagenome assembly JYMV01 (sample SAMN03354496, study PRJNA234377) | hydrothermal vent metagenome | biome: Deep sea; feature: Hydrothermal plumes at the Eastern Lau Spreading Center, Western Pacific Ocean; material: Seawater | place: Tonga | collected 2009 | depth 2000 m m | reverse complement strand
TACCTTTTCATGATTGTATTTACATGGTTCATTGCCATCGAAAAGTTTAGAGCTGCTTTGGATTCAATGGAAGTTCGCTTGTTGTACATTTGAACATCTACAGAATCACATATTAACCAATCGCATTTAATTTTTGCGTTTTCAAGAGCGCGGTTCAATCGGTTGGAGTTAATTTTTAATTCTTGTGCATCAACTGCTACGGGTACTTTTGTTGAATTTTTAAACCAAGGTTCATCAGGAACTGAACTTCCGACAAGTTTGAAAAAATCAGAGTCATCGTTGATAGGTTTTCGATTGTGCAATGCATCTAAAAATGCAAAAACACCTCGTTCAAGACCGAATAAATCTGCGGGCTTTGAACCAGATTTAAGTTTTTTTGAATCGTTTACAGCAATTCTTCGGTGTTTGTCTTTGCGACTTTTGCACACGATTGTATGCAATAGTGACCAAAGGTCAGGCGCACCATCATCGGGGTTGTACTCTTCTAAAACAAAAACAGAAGCACCAACACAGAGGGGACCGAACATTGGTCCGTATCCAGCTTCATCAATTCCAGCGTACACAAGCATCCCACAATAATAGCTTGAATCCATGAAGGTTACATATTTAATTCGGCTTATCTAATACAAAGTACAATACACTTCTATGGCAAAAATACTCATGGCAATGTCAGGAGGGGTGGATTCTTCAGTAGCTGCTGCTCTTCTTGCAAAAGAGGGGCACGAGGTTGTAGGCTGTTTTATGCGCCTTGGTAGTGTTGGGGATCAACTTGACCAAGAAGTATCAATTGGCCACAAGGGTTGTTGCTCAATAAACGATGCCCATGACGCTAGGCACGTTAGTGCCAAACTTGGAATGAGTTTTTACGCACTTGATTTCAAAGAAGATTTCAGTCGCATCATTGATTACTTTGTTGATGAATACAATGCAGGCAGAACGCCAAACCCTTGCGTCCGTTGCAATGACTGGCTTAAGTTTGGTAAGTTACATGATTACGCAAAGTCAATTGGAGCGCAATTTGTTGCTTCAGGTCACCATGCACAAATAAAACAAGGTGATTCCGGCGCCGAATTACACATGGGTGCTGATGCCGGTAAAGATCAAAGTTATGTATTGTTCGGCGCAAGTCGGGACCGTGTCGGTGAAATGATGTTGCCTATTGGTCACTTGCAAAAAAGTGAAGTGCGAGAACTTGCTAAAGAATTTGACTTGCCAGTTTTTAACAAACCGGATTCCCAAGAAATTTGTTTTGTACCTGACGATAAATATGCAAATTTAATTGCAAAGAAAACTCCAGGTTCAATGAAGCGCGGAGATGTTCTTGATGCAAGTGGAAATGTTATAGGCCAACACGAAGGACAACAAAAATTTACTATTGGCCAGCGAAGAGGCCTTGGAATCGCATTAAGTAAGCCTGCGTATGTTGTTGCTAAAGATCCTGTACTAAATACGGTCACAATTGGTGGCGAAGAATTACTTGATACACACGCAGTGATTGCAAAAGAAACAAATTGGTTAATCGATGAAAGTGAATCGTGGTTGCCATGTCAAGCGAAGATTAGATACAACACAGAGCCAACCCAAGGAAAAGTAAGAGCAGTTGGAGACTTGCTTGAGGTTCAATTCGATGCACCTCAACGCGGAGGAGCACCAGGTCAAGCGGTTGTTTGTTACCAAGGAACAAAAGTCATTTGTGGTGGCTGGATAGATACAGTTTCATGATTGACTGGTCGCTTCCATACGCCTCGAGCCGCGAAGCAGTGCTTGGAAAAAATGTTGTTGCGTGTTCGCAACCGTTAGCAGCTCAAGCTGGCTTGCAAATGATGCGAATAGGCGGTAATGCAGTTGATGCAGCACTCGCTTCTGCAATTGCAAGCACTGTTGTCGAGCCATGTGCAAATGGAATTGGTGGCGATGCCTTTGCAATTGTGCAAGATGAAAATGGTATTCACGGTATAAATGGTTCGGGTAAGTCACCTGCACTTATGCCGACTTCCATTGAAGGTGAAATACCATCAGTCGGATGGCTACCTGTAACAGTTCCAGGCGAAGTTGCCACTTGGGTTATGTTGCACAAAAAATTCTGTAAGTTGCCATTTGCAACATTGTTTGAACCAGCAATTTCGTATGCTCGAAATGGTTTTTTAGTTTCTCCTCAAACAGCAACACGATGGAAGAATGGAACCGATCGTTTTAGAAGTGAGCAAGCATGGTGCGACACATTTTTATTTGATGGTAAGGCGCCAGAGGTCGGTCAATTAATTACGTTGCCAGATCATGCAAACACACTTCAAGAAATTGCAGAAACCAACGGTGAGTCTTTTTACAGGGGAAACCTTGCGAATAAAATGGATGAGGCGTCCAAAGCAGGTGGCGGATTCCTGCGAAAAGAAGATTTAGCAGCGCACGAGAGTGAATGGGTTTCTCCATTAGCAATTGGCGTTGGAGATGCAACGTTTTATGAGTTGCCACCAAATGGACAGGGAATTGCTGCGTTGATTGCTATGAAAATAGTCCAGGAATCAAAAGTCGATTTGTCTGATTGCGATAATCCAAGTGTATTGCATATTCAAATTGAAGCAATGAAAAGAGCATTTTCAGATACACACGCTTTTGTTGCAGACCCAGAAATTTCTGGTGATTGTGGTGATTTGCTCGAAGATGAGCGAATCAAAAAACATTGTGCAACGATACATAATGAGGCGACGGTTATTGATGCGAACGCAATTCCAAGATATGCCTCAACAGTTTATCTTGCAACGGGTGATGAAAATGGGATGCAGTGTTCGTTTATACAAAGTAACTTTGAAGGGTTCGGGTCTGGAATGGTTGTGCCTGGTACAGGCATTGCATTGCAAAATCGCGGTCGAGGTTTTTCGTTAGATCCAAAACATCCAAATTGTATTGGTCCAAACAAGAGACCTTTTCATACGATTATTCCAGCGTTTCTAAAACGTGGCGAGGGCAAATTTAGTGGAACGCCATTTGGTGTAATGGGTGGACCGATGCAACCTCAAGGTCACCTTCAAGTTGTTTGCAGAATGTTGTTTGCAAATCAAAACCCACAATCAGCCCTTGATGCACCTCGTTGGAAATTGATAGGGAATAAAAAAGTTGCCATTGAATCGGGCTTTGCCGAATCTGTGTACGAAGAGCTTAGAAGTCGCGGTCATGAACTTGAAATTGCACAGCAACGCACAGTTGCATTCGGCGGGGGGCAAATTATCCACGGAATTACCGACGGCTACGCTGGAGCGAGCGATTCTCGCCGTGATGGGCAGGCAGTCACCTTCTAACGGGTTTTGGTACAATGGGTTTTTCATTGAAACAAAAAGGAAAATCGCATGACAACAACGGTTGAATATTTAGGTTCTGAAGCAGACGGTCTACTGAATTACAAAGCCAAAGTCTCCTCAGATTTACTTCACCATCCAGGGGGCGATTTTATTGACCGTACTTGGAAAAACAGCGACCGCAATCCCCAAGTATTGCGGAATCTTGCATCCATTTACAATCATGGTCGTTTGAGCGGAACTGGCTATGTTTCAATTCTTCCAGTTGACCAAGGGATTGAACATGCAGGTGGAGCATCTTTTACGCCAAACCCACTTTATTTTGATCCAGCAAATATTTGCGAACTTGCAGTTGAAGGCGGCTGCAATGCAGTAGCAACAACTTTTGGTGTGCTCGGCACAGTTGCAAGAAATTATGCGCATAAAATTCCATTCATCGTTAAAATTAATCACAACGAGTTGTTGACTAGTCCAAATACATTTGACCAAGTTATGTTTGGTTCAGTTGAAGAAGCATGGAACTTAGGCGCAGCAGCAGTTGGAGCAACCATTTACTTTGGTTCTGAAGAGTCAAGCAGACAAATTCAAGAAGTCGCCCAAGCATTTGAAATGGCGCACCAACTTGGCATGGCGACTGTACTTTGGTGCTACTTGCGAAACAGCGACTTCAAAGTGAGCGGTACTGATTACCACGCGTCTGCTGACCTAACTGGTCAAGCGAATCACCTTGGCGTGACTATTCAAGCGGACATTATTAAGCAAAAATTAGCTACCAACAATGGTGGCTATATTGCGATGAACGAGAGTGGAACTGCATTTGGCAAGTTCCACAAGGGCATGTACGAGGACCTTTGTACGGACCACCCAATTGATTTGTGCCGGTATCAAGTTTTGAATTGTTACAGCGGACGATGTGGTTTGATTAACTCAGGTGGAGCGTCAGGCGATGACGATTTCGGTCAAGCAGTACGTACGGCAGTCATTAATAAACGTGCGGGTGGTTGTGGGCTCATTAGTGGACGCAAGTCATTCCAGCGACCAATGAAAGACGGCGTGCAATTGCTCAATGCAATTCAAGACGTTTTCCTTGATGACGCAATTACAATTGCTTGATTGGATTCATGAGTCAATAATTAACTTGTTGCAACGTTACGAATTGGTTTGTGAACTCGTTCATCTTCCAATTTGCGTTGTGATTCAACAACAGACGTGAACTCTTCGCCGAAGCGGATGAGTCGCAAACTATTTGCAATTACAATGACGTAACCTAAAGCGTAATAAAACGGGGTTACCCAAATATTGATATTACCAGTGGCAGCAAGTGCAAGTCCAACAATTGCAAGCACGAGTGATGCGCCAATGTTTTGGCCGATTACACTTTTTGTTTTACGTGCAAGCGAAATCAAAAAAGGGATGTTGCGAAGGTCATCATTCATCAATGCAACACCTGCACTATTTGTTGCGATGTCTGAGCCACTTAAACCCATCGCGACACCGACATCTGCAGTTGCAAGAATTGGACCGTCGTTAATACCGTCACCAACAACAAGAGTGCTGTGACCTCGACCGATTAAATATTTTAACTCTTCATGTTTTTCTTCTGGTAAGCATTCTGCTTCAATGGCATCAACTCCCACTGCTTGGGCAACGCGCTTTGCAACATCTAAACGGTCACCTGTAAAAATGGAAACATGACGGACGCCATGTCGACGCATGTCTTCGACAGCTGTTGCTGCATGTGGGCGTAATTTGTCTTCAAGACCAACAGCACCGAGGTAAGTCGTGCCTTGCATTATGTGAACGCTAGACATTCCTTCAATTTTTTCAGATACGGTTTTTACTTGTGCTGAAATTGCGTTATTTAAACTTTCAAGCCAAGCGCCACGTCCAGCATAAATTTCACCATTGCTGGTGTGTGCGATAACGCCTCTACCATGGACTTCTTCGTATTTTTCAACAGTAGTCGGTGTAATGTTTGCTTGTGTTGCAGTTTCTAAAATAGATTTCGCAAGAGGGTGATTGGAATGTTGCTCAGCATCTGCTGCTGCTTGCAAGAGTGTGGCGCCTTCAATGCCCTGCGCAGGAGCGAGGCGACCAACCGCAAATTTACCGGTTGTGAGTGTTCCTGTTTTGTCCAAGATGACAGTATCAATACCGGCGGCTGCTTCAAGAGTTTGTGTGTGTTTAATCATAATGCCGAGACGTGCAGCAGCTGCAAATGCAGCAACCATCGCTGTAGGGTGTGCAATTAGAAGACCACCAGGGCAGGTAACTACAAGTACAGTAATTGCTCGAACAGCAGCAGCACCACGGATTGCTTCGTCTGCACTTCGGCTTGTGAAGAACCATACAACTGCCGCAACCATTACCACAATGGAGAAATAATACGATGCTAGTTGTTCGATGAGTTCTTGCTTTTGAGTGCGAGTGGATTCGGCCTCACGAATTAGTGATTCCACTTTACCGATAGTAGTTTCCGCAGCAACGGCTGTTACTTTGACATCTATTTGTCCTGTAAGGTTTGTTGTGCCAGCGTACACATCCATGCCGGCTTCAACTTCAATCGGTACTGCTTCACCAGTTAGTGATGCTTGGTTAATGTCAGAGGTTCCTGCAACGATTGTTCCGTCAACAGGCAAGTTTTCGCCGGGACGAATTCGAACGATCATTCCAATTGCAATTTCTTTTAATGCAACCATGCGATCTTTTTCGCCATCGACTAATCGTGCTTGCCCCGGTGTTAAGTCAATGAGGTCTTTGATTGCTCGCTGGGCACCCCACGCAGTACGACTTAATATGAGGTTCGCCATCCAAAGAAAGAGAGCCAAAAAACCCGCTGCTAAAAACATGTCTGCTGACAATGCAGCGACAACTGCAAGTGAAGCGAGAGAATCGCTCGCTGGTTTACCAGTTTTTATTTCATTCCATGCTCCCGCAAGAAGCGGAATCACCAAAATAATTGCACCAAGGGCCGCTGGGATTTGTGCGATGAGGGTGTGTGAACCAAGGAGGTGTCCAATCCACGATACTGCTAATAAAACGCCACCACCGAGTGCGATTAGAAGTCGGCGCTCAAGTTTGCGTGCACCATCCATGGCGCCAGATTGGGTGGATTGATCGATATTTGCTATTTCAGACATGATATTAGTGGTTCCTTGGTGATTCTCTCTACTATAGCCCCATTCAAGGGGTATTGTTCGTGTAGGATTCTTGTAATCTTATGTGATATATGAACAACAGATGAAAGCAGGTTCAGAATGACAAATGTAGCTGTAATTGGCGATGGGCAAATGGGCTTAGTAATGGCTGATGCATTGGTGGAACGGGGTGTAAATGTACGATTATGGGGTCCTTTTCCAACGCATATTGATGATCTTGCTGAGAGGCGAAAATCTGCAAGGTTGCCAGATTTTATGTTGTCCGATGCTGTTCGCGTAACGCCAAATGTTGATGAAGCATTTGCGGATGTGGATGTCGCGATTAACGCCATACCCACGCAGTTCATCCGAGATGTCTGGGGTGGTCTTTCTAAATCCGTTTCGGCCGGTGTTCCTATCGCTTGCGTTGCTAAAGGAATCGAAATTGGTACAAACTTATTACCGACGCAAATTATCGACGAGCAACTTGGTGGATGTAATCCAACTTGTGTTTTGTCTGGTCCAACTATTGCAACGGAGTTAGTCCGAAGGCAACCTGCGGTGATGGTTTCAAGTTCTAAAGATGTAGAAATAGCAAAGCAAGTGCAAGATTTATTTGACGTACCATGGCTTCGTATTTATACACACGGCGACCCACTGGGTGTTGAACTTGCAGGCGCTCTGAAGAATGTAATTGCGATTGCTGCAGGTATTTGCGATGGCATGGAACTTGGTGATAACGCAAAGTCAGCAATGCTTGCTCGTGGTCTTGCAGAAATTTCGCGATTAGGTGTTGCGCTTGGTGCAGAGTTAGAAACTTTTTTTGGGATTGCAGGCGTTGGTGATTTGGCAACAACTTGCTTTAGTCCGCACGGACGAAACCGAACTTGCGGTGAACGACTTGGCAAAGGGGAAGATTTAAAAACAATTACTGAAACTATGGGCTCAGTTGTCGAAGGTGTAGCGACGACGAAAGCAGTCTACGCGTTGGCAAAGAATAAGGGCGTCGATATGCCGATTGCTTCTGCAATGTATAGCGTGCTATTTGAAGATTTAGCAATGAAAGATGCGATTTCTTTGCTCATGTCAAGAGACTTGCGGGCGGAACAACTTCGCCGGTAATTTAATTAACCATCGGTTAACTATATTGGGCATTTTTTTGGAGGGGGGTTATTCGTTAAAGCCAGATGTAACGAGTTCAACGAGTTCAGAAATTGCGTCATTGGCATCGTCACCATCTGCGTTAATGATTAAAGCGGTACCTTCAGTTGCTGCAAGCATCATCAATTGCATAATAGATTTCGCATCAACTTGGTCGCTATCTTTGTGCCCCACTGTAATAGATGCAGAAAACTTGCCAGCAATTTCAGCAAATAACATCGCAGGGCGTGCGTGCATGCCAAGTCGATTTTGTATTTTTACTGTTTTGGTTGCTGTTGCCATAATGTGGAGCGGGGGAGATAGCGGGGGAATTAGTGGGGTAATTTCGGGGGTGATTAGAATGACAATTCGCTAGAGTTGCCATTTGAAAAAAAGTAATGAACGGTCGTTAACGGACTGCGTTATCTGTTTCAGTCAAGAGGGTCAGGACATCGTCAGATGTGTTTGCTTGGCGAAGAAATCGCCTGAATGTATCTTGACTTAATGAACTGAAAATCGCTTCCATTGCATCGAGGTGATTCTCAGGCTGGTCTTCAGGGCTTAAAAGCAATACGATTGAATATACGGGTTCGCGGTCGAGTGCTTTAAAGTCAACACCCTCAACACTATTGCCAATTGCAATGCGCATAGTTTTGATATCAGCGTGTTTTACGTGAGGAACAGCAACGCCATGACCAAAACCTGTTGAGCCCTTGTTTTCACGGCGAATAATTGTCTTTGTAAATTCTTCTCGATGATCTTCGGTAATGCAACCAGCGTTGACGAGTGCGTCAACCATTTCGGTAATCACGCCATCTCGATTTGTTGCTTTTAGTTCAGGAATGATTGCATTTTTTACAACGATGTCCATTAATTTCATCGGTCTTGGCCTCCAGCGGGAGTGTTGTGTTTGTGGTCGCGAAGTTTACTTTTTAGGTCAGTTAATTGACGAACGTTCTTATCAACACAGCTATCAATTGCTGCGTGCAGGTCTTTGTCTTCACTTGTTGAAATGATATTGTCATGGTGCTCAATATCGGTAATTATTTCCGTTGTAAATCCGTGCGTAGTCTTTTCGATTTTTACATCGATTTGTTCGATTCGATCGTAGAATCGGGTAAGTTTTTCTGCCTTTGTTCTTGCGTACTCCTCGATTGTCGGAGTCATTTCAAGAAGCTTACTTGTCACATTGATTTGCATTTTTCTTTCCTTTTAGTCCTTGGTAGGACTTGTTCCTTCCATTTTAGCAGGTTCTGAACCAGACAATGTTTGGTGATCTGGCACTAATACACCGCCACTAACAGCAAATCGTATCGCTTCCTCGACGGTAATTGGCAAATCGATAGTGTCCTTTTTTTGCACGGTGATGGTGTAGCCGGTGAACGGTGTCGGCGAACTGGGGATAAAAATAGTAATCGAATCAGGCAATTGTTTCTCGATTGATTGCAAAGATGTACCCGTCATAAAGCCGACAGACCAAATGCCTTTTCGCGGATATTCGACTGCTACAACTCTGTTGAATTTAGGTTTATCTTCATCGTTGATAAGAAAGTCTACAAGTTGTTTTATGTATGGATACACTTTTCGAATCACTGGGACTGCAACCATGATTTTTTCAATCCGTTTGTAAAACGCTCTACCGATAAAGCCACCCACAAGTCGACCAGAAATATACACGATAATCGCAGCAACAATTAAGCCGAGCAAATTCATCCATGGATGTTCAGCCCACCAAGAATTTACAGATGATTCAAACAACTCATGTGCAATCGCATGCATTGCAGAGGAATTTTCAATGGAAACATTTTTAGTTGCTGCAGCTGCTGCAAGCGTTTCTTGTGTGGGGCCCATCGCTAGTTTTTCAGCGATAGTTGGAAAATAGTTTGGAATTTGAATAAAGCCAGCCCGAATTCCACGATTTATGGGTTCAGCGATTGCAGAATCGATGAATTGATATGCTTTTACGATTAACCAAAGCGTAAGAATAGAGGGAAGAAGGACGGCAAGACCCCGTAAAAATGGTCGCTTCGATTTTTTTGTAGTTGAACTAGAGTCGCTCATAGGATGACATCATACCTTTAGTTTTGCATAACCATCCGAATAGCATTTGGATATGCAACACATTCAAGCGCAAACACTTTATCTGCAAGCGATTGGGGTGTTTCTTCACTGCTTACTTCACAAGTTTCTTGCACAATGGTTGGCCCATGGTCGTATTCTTCATCAACGATATGAACAGTGCAGCCAGACGTCGCTTTTTGGTGAGCGATGACAGCTTCGTGGACCCGCATTCCGTACATTCCTTTTCCGCCGAAATCAGGCAGTAATGCGGGGTGAATGTTTAGCACTTTGCCTTGCATCCAAGGCTCAATGGGGAGTAAACTTAAATATCCACAAAGTAAAATCAAATCTGGTTTTGCCTCGTTTAGCCAAGCAGAAATTTTGTTGTCCGCATCCTCTTGAGTGTCCACATCTTGCCTGGCAATCGCAACATCTAGCCCACGGTCTGCAAGAACATCGATTCCGGAGATTGATTTTTTTGACGCAATTGCAAGAACTATTTTTGCATTTAGTTCGCCGTCTTCAATTTTATTTAGCAGGTTTAGTACCGTTCTTCCACCGCCACTAAATAACACTGCAAGTGTTGTCATTAGATTTCATCCTGTTGAAATGTAGAAGGTGAATCAAACGGTATTGACTTGCCATGCTCATCAACACTCACCATTGTCAATGTAGCAGTTGTGACAACAACTCGGTTGCCAGAATTAAATCGTTCGGCTTCTACGACGACTTCAATACCAACAGAAGTGCGACCTGTTTTTGCTGTTTTTGTAATGAAGCGGACAACGTCGCCAACATACACAGGTTTTTCGAAATCAACTTTGTCCATGGATGCAGTAACCCATCGATGTATGCCATTTCTGCGAGCTTCAACAAATCCCGCCTGGTCAATGTACGACAAGATGATTCCACCAAAGATAGTTCCAAGTACGTTTGCATCGCGTGGCATCATGATGACGCTTAGGGCAGTAGTTTTTTCCATAGTTCGTATCATCGCCTTTCAAGCAATAGCCCGCAAGTGAATAGTGACCACCATTTGTTTCTAGTTTCACTATTTTGGAGGAGTTCAGATGGGATTTTATTAGCAATTTCGGGTGCAAATCGAAATGCAATCATGATCGGGTGTTCGGGATGCGTCCACTTTTTACTGGAAGCGCTTTCGATGAGAATAGGGAAGAATTTGTCAGCGTTGGCAAGCATTCCAGCAAGCGCAATATCGGGATTTATTGTTCCGTCAGAATTATGTATTGTTCGCCAAGCGAGGGCATAATTGTTTTCTGCAAGTATTACTTGGATGGTTGCGAGTTCAGAATTGGAAGATTCTGCAAAGGAAAAAGGTGTATTCAACATAGAGGCAAAAAAAACAGCTGATTTTTGCCGTTCAATATCAAAGTCTCTGGACCAAGATTGAACCAGTCCTTGCAATTCTTTTTTTGGGATACATTTTTCAATGGCAAGAACAGCTAGCAACACGCTACCGTCTCTGTCTCGCAATGGTGTTTCGAGAAGGACGTCGGTTTGTGTATTATCAGAGAAACCTGCAAGCAAAGATAGGTTTATAAACGGCGATGCGAGGGAGTCATCTAAGACAAGTTTCGGCGCAAGTGGTGGAGGGTGCGCAGTGCTCCACCAAACAACTGACTCGAGCAGGTCAGGGTTGATTTGTAAATGTGAAAGTTCTTCTGTTCTATGTTCGGAAAATGCACTCGCTACGAGAACTTCTTGCGCCTTAGTTGATGCTGGGCTATGTTCTTGAATTACTTCGCCAAGTAAAACGGTAAGTTTGTCAAACGATAAATGTTCTGCCAATGTAATGCCAGCAAGTTTATCTTTGACAGAAGGGGAATCTAATAAACGTAAAATTTGCGATTCTCTTTGTTGAGCATGCAGAAAAACACTAACTCCGACTGCAATGAAAATCGTGCAAATAAATGAAATAGCGGAAGCGTGTTTCAAGGTTACAGTGTAATGCATTTAATCTTCTAACAAAGTATCGATGATTTCTACAGCAGATTCAGTGGTGTGCCCGTGAATGCCCCAAGAACTTTGTTCGAGAAGTGCATTTCGAAGATCACAATTAACTATGTACACGTCCCCTTTTTGAATGGTGGCAACAAGAGTAGGATTCAGTTCTATTCTGTTCCGCGCAGACCATCCTCTTTTTGAATAAATATGTTTAAATGAATCTGCAATCGTGAACGACAATGTTGCACTTGTTTCAATTTTATCTTGCAGTGTTGAGGCGAAAACATCTTGGCCACCGATGGATTCAACAAGAACCGTAGAACCGGCTGAAGCAATTCTAATGATTTCGCTAGCAAGTTCTTCTGTTGCCTCGGTTGCGAAGACTCCACTTACAAGGACTAGGTTTTTCTTTTTTATTTGTTCAATTGGAGCAGTTTTGTACTTCCACTTACCAAGGCCAACAATTTCTGTGTTCCAATTTCCAGCGTGTTCTGCAATCCAAATTGTTTTTTTAGATTTAACGGGAACTGGTGTGTAAAGACGAGGTTTCCAGTGTTCTAATTCAGCAGCTCCACAACAAATATTGACGAGTAATTGAGATAATTTTGATTTTTCAGAAGAGACTAATTTCTTTGCATTTCCATTAACCAAAATAATTCGGTCGCGTATGCCATCATTCCAAACAGTTACATGGATATTTTTTATTTTGTACAAAATAGAAATTGACCAATGTGTTGGGTCATCCTTTTTCCTAGAGCAGTTTGGTAGAAGCGCATCTGCGATAGAGGCGAACTCTTTTGCATTCTTTTTTGAACCGAGCATGACAATTAACCCACCTTGATTAAGGTATTGTGTTACTTTTGTTTTGTCTTTAGGAATTGCATTGACATCTTGAATGAATAGAAGTGGGGACGCTAACCAAGTTGCAACTTGTTCTTTACTGGTAACAATTTGCCATGCAAGAGCTCGTTCTGTGTGGTTTGAAATTCTATGAGTAATTATTTCAGATGTTCGAAGCGGATCAACAATTCCTTTGTCCTGAGCAAGTTCACACAAAGCGATTGGGACACGACCTCGCGATAGAAAAAGAAGAGCAAACGATAAATTAACTGTGCTACCTTTTGCTTTTCGAACACCACAGTGAGCTGAAATGATCGCCTTAGCACCATCCCTAAACCAATCACGCTTGTGTATTTCAGCAAGGCCACAAGACATTGCAGCCCGTTCAAGCCCGTACAAATAACTCATAAGTGTCGTGCCGCCTACGTTTTTTGTAGTTTTTGCATATTTGTTTAACCATGCAATTGCTTGTTCAATTGAACTGTGCAGCCACTTCGCATCCTCTTTATTAAGTTTGTTGCCGTGCATCTCGTCTACGCCAAGTAAACAATTTAGCGCCGCGACGGTCATATTGGATGTTGGCTTTCCACTGTTTGCTCCTTGTTGGTAAGACCATCCGCCATTTTTTTGTTGTGTAAGTAGGGTTGCGTTTGCAAGCGCAAGCCAGCACTCTTTCGGGATTCGCTGGCCACACCTTGTCGCTTCTCGTAATGCAATCATACCGAACTCTCTATTTAATGGCGAGGCAGATGAGCGACTTGATGGTGGAACTTCGTAATTTCCCCAGCTGCCGGAATGTAAACTCATCGACGAAATTAGTTTTTTACTGTCTTTCTTTAATATTTTTTTGTATCGTTCAGGCATCATTGACCAAATGGATGTTCTTGTTGCGAGAACGTATGTACTCGGGTACTCGATATTTTTTAAAAAAGTTAAAGAGGCTTCAATGGACTTAGTATTTATTGATTCTCCAGAGGAAAGCAACGCAAGTGTAGCGAGTGCGGTTGTTCCTCCCTCAAATTTTGTTAACCATCCTTCAGAACCATATTCAGGTTCCCAGCAGATTTTTTCATTATGTCTCGAAAGTAATTCATTTGCAATCATAGTAATTGCGTTTTGAATATCGTTGTCATTTAGTGCGGGTGTAGCGGTGGCGCAAACGGTCGAAAGGACCGCCGAAAGTACGAGCATTGACATGTGATTTCCTAACGTTAGGTTTTACTGATTGTAGAGATACATCAGTTTTGGCATTGTGAACTCATGCAACATTGACTTGATGTCTGATGTTGTAAGATTGTTCGATTGAACGCCAAGAAGACCACCAAACGAAGGTGTAGCGCGAGAATAGTGGACAATAGTTGCATCTGCTTTTGTTAATCCAGCTCGTTGTTGAGCAAGGTCTATCGCATCATTTAAATATCCAATGCCATCTATCAAACCATTATTAAGTGATTGTTGGGCGGTGTATGCTGAGCCGTTCGCAACCGCTTTTAGTTTTTTCTCGTCAGGGATGGCGGTACTTCTACCTTCCGCAACTCGGTTATAGAAAACAGCGTACATCGCGTTAAGAATGCCAGTTACTTTTTGTTTATCTTTTACAGTCCAATTTCGATAAACATCATTTGCAACAGATTTTTCAGGAGAGTTTTTTGCGATGAGCGTTACTGGTTTAACTCCAATTTTTTCTAGAAGATTTTGGAATGTCATTATGGATGCAATAACACCGATGGAACCAGTAATGGTTGTTTCTTGGGCAAGAATATAATCAGCATTACACGAAATGTAATACCCGCCAGATGCAGCGACGCTTCCGTAACTTGCAATGAGAGGTAATTTTGCTTCTTTAAGTCGTTGAATATTGTGCCAAATTTCATCCGATGCAGTAACGCCACCACCTGGAGAATCAACTCGGAGTACAACTGCGCGAATATTTTTATCTTTAAGAATGTTGTCAATGGCCTGTTCAGCGTACGACGCATTAGAATCGTCTATTAAACCAGAGACATGTAGAACTGCGACGGTTGCGTTACTGCCAGAATAAGATACATGTGTATTAACGGTACCGTTAGGTTCTGTTGCAGCTGCAAAACCAGAAACACCGGCGATTATTCCCACAAGAAATACAATTAGAAAAATAAACATAGCAGCAATAAATGCTACGAATGTTTTAAAACCGCCAGTTGTTGCGATAACTTTTAGGGTTGTTTGTTTATTTGTTTCTGCTGTTGTTTCCATGATAGTTCTCCTCAAATATGCAGTTTCATTGTATGTATCTTTTTGGTAAAACCAAGAATTACTGCGGTAATTCAGTGCACTTTTTTAGGATGATTGTTGCGTCATGTCCATTTAAGTAGGATTGCGTAAAATCAACGCATGGTGTCATAGAAAGCGCAAAGTCTAGCATGGCAACAGTGTCAAACCTTGAAGCTGGCTGAAGGTCTTCATTTTTTGGATCTCTACCAGACTTATTAGAGAGAAAGTTAAATGCTACACCTTTTCTGCAAACGTTGAAAGAAGTACCAATAAGTTGCAATGCGGTGTTCTCATCCATCGCATTAAGTGTCCCTGAAAATGTAATCCAATCGTAGCCAATTAGCACGTCGTTTGAATGCACAATGTCTGCAACCGTAAAGGTTGACCGCTTTAGTTCCCGATTATTGGCTGTTGCAATCATCGCTTCCATCGCATCAATGCCATGGAAAGAACTGAAACGTACGCTGTGCTCTAAGAGGTATTCAGCAAAATCTCCAATGCCACAACCAACATCTAAAATTGAAGTTGAATTAAAGTCAACAAATTCGCAAAAAGTTTTAAATCTGAGAATCTGTCCTTCTTTTGACTGCCAAAGTGTGGCATCAAAAGTGCCCCCATGTTCACCTACTGCTTTTATGTAGGGTCTTAAATAATCGGGTGAGTCTGACACAATTTATTGTCGTTGACGTGAAAGTCGCGTATGCATTGGCATAAGAATTTGTGAAATGGAATCAAAAAGTCGGTCTGTTAATCTCGTGTACTCATTAAAATTATTCTCCGTGTCTTCTTCAATTTTGGAAGTTGAAATTCCTGCATCGTTAAGTAGTGCAACATCATCTTTTATCCACGACTCAATTCGTTCTTTTGTGCATTCTGGATGATATTGCACGGCGTAGGAATTAATTCCAATCATCCAGGCCTGTACTTTGCAGTATTCACTTGATGCAAGAAGAACTGCACCATCAGGAAGAGTGCTAACTTGCCAATTGTGCCATTGAAATTGTTGACCCGTCCAAGGTTGACCTGTAAGAATAAAATCAGAACAGCCCACCGGAGATAGGGTAACTTCGTACCATCCCATTTCAGGTTTTTCACATGTAGAAAGTTCACCACCCAATGCTCTGGCGAGAAGTTGGCTTCCCAAACACAAACCAAAAACAGGAAGTTCAATCTTGTTTGCAGTGCGAAGCAAGTTCAGTTCTTGTTCAACCCATGGTTCATCGCAAGTTGGATCTTGCGGCCCGCCGCAACTAATTACACCGTCAATTTCATCTAGGTCTGTTGGAAGTTGTTCACCAAGATGAACTCGGACAACTTGCAAACGATGCCCATCTTCAAGAAGCCGTTGCCCAAGTCTGTCGGAGCCGGTCAAATTGCTGTGTTCAATAATTAATATAGACATATTATTTTTCTTTAGTTCGTTACAACGAGAGGTGATTCAGTTTTGTTTGCACAAAAGATTCGCAATGCGGCTGCAGAAATTCCTGCAACATCAATACCTGCATCTGCGAGTTGTTCTTTACGCGAGCTATGACAAATCCAATGATCAGGCAAACCAAGAGTTGTGATGAGAGTTGTATCAAGATTGCGTCTATTTGCTTCTTCAATTACAGCAGAACCAAAACCACCAATGATTGAATGGTCTTCTACTGTAATGATTGGAATATTGTTTTTGAGTAATTGCTCGATGAGTTCGCCATCTACTGGCTTTGCAAATCTCGCGTCATATACATCGATTGCCTCAGGATTTACACAGTCCGCTGCTGCAAGTGCAGCAAGTGCGGTGGTGCCAAAACCAAGGATTGCAAGTTTGGCAGATTTACAACTTCGAATTTTGTGTGCTTTACCAATCTTGAATGGCACACACTCGAAATCAGTTAATTGAACTGTGTCGCGTGGGTAACGAATCGCTGAAAGCCCATCGTTGTAATCAGCCATGAATGTCAATGCTGCTTTTAGAGATGGTTCATCTATTGCAGCCATGATGACAGAATTAGGTAGAACACGAAGTAATGCGGTATCACAGAAACCATGATGTACTGCACCGTCTCCACCTACAACTCCTGCGCGGTCAATGCACAGTCGAACTGGAAGTCCTTGCAAAGCGACCTCTTGAAAAACTTGATCAAAAGCACGTTGAAGAAAAGTCGAGTACAGAGCAAAAAATGGTTTGCATCCAGTTTTTGCCATTCCTGCGAGCATATCCATTGCATGTGATTCGCAAATGCCCGTGTCCCAAACTCGGTTTGGAAATTGTTTGATGGCTTTGTCAATACCAGTTCCGTCTGGCATCGCAGCAGTTGCAGCAACGATTTTTTCATCTTTTTGCATTAACTCGCAGAGCGCGTCAGAAAATGCAGCTGTGAAACTTCGACCAGATGGTTGCATTTCAACAGATGTGTTTTTTACTTCAAATGGTTTTGGTGAGTGAAATGTTGTTGCGTTTTGCTCGGTGTACTCAAAACCCTTGCCTTTGATTGTGTGCGCGTGTAACAGAAGAGGTCTGTCAACTTCTTTTACCTCGATGAGCATTTCAATCAAGGATGGGATGTCATGCCCGTCGATTGGCCCAATCGAAAGTAAACCGAAATGTTCAAACCATGAATCTTCAAAGATTGCATCCTTCATCATTTCGGTCATTCGGTGTGTCATGTCTTCGAGCATTGAACCGCCGGGCAGTTTGCCCATAACATTTTTCGCTGCCTTTTTCATAGAGCGATATGTTGATCCGACTCGTAAATGATCAAAATAATCGGCGATTGCACCCTGGGGATTTGCAATACTCATATTGTTATCGTTCAAAACAATTAGAAATTGACGTTTAAGTGTGCCAGCATTATTAAGACCCTCCATTGCGACACCATTTACAATCGAAGCGTCACCAACAAATGCAACGACTCTTCTGCCGTCTGTATTTTCAGTAGGTTCAAATGCTTCCCCGTTGATGGTGTCGCCTCTCGCCATGCCAACGGCAGTTGATATTGAAGTGCCTGCATGACCAACGGAAAATAAATCGTACGGCGACTCGTCTGGTGAGGGGAATCCGGACATGCCTCCTCGTTGGCGTAATTTACCTAAAAGATTTTGCCTGCCGGTAAGTAATTTGTGCGTGTAGCATTGATGGCCAACGTCGAACAAAAGCCGATCATGTGAAAAATCGAATACATAATGCAATGCGAGCATTAGTTCCACCACGCCTAGGTTTGGTGCTAAATGACCGCCGCTTTTTTTAACCTGTTCGCAAATTGCGTGACGAATCTCAGTAGCGAGTCCAGGTAAGGACTCGATTGGGAGTTTTTTTAAATCGGCAGGGGATTGAATTGTTGGGAGAAGTTCTGTGGACATTTCGAGAGCACATTGTACGCTTAACGCGTCCTCTGAGCCATCCAAACATTGAAAGATGACAATGTTTCTGCATCACCATTTAGTGAGGAAATAGCTGTTTCTGCTTGTTTTTGCAGGTCTTTTACTGCTAGTTTCGATGCCTCAACGCCTATTGTTCCCGGATACGTTGTTTTACCAGCTTCTTCATCTTTGCCAGTCGCTTTGCCAACAAGTTCTGCTGAGCCATGTAGATCAATCAAGTCATCAACAATTTGGAACATCAAACCAGTTGCGCTTCCAAAGGTAGAGATTGCTTCAAATTCTTCAGGTGTTGCGTTGCCACAAACAGCACCCATCTGGCAGGCACTCCGTATGAGTGCGCCTGTTTTGTTGCGATGTATTTCTTCAAGTTGTTGTAAAGCGTCGAGGTGTTCTGGAAGCCCACCAATGGTGTCATAAACTTGTCCAACAACCATATCACTCGTTGCAGTCGCGAGCAATTTTGTCAGCCTTGCTTGTTGTTCATGTGAATATTGCTCGCATATTAACTGTGAAAATGCAACTGGCAAAAGCAAATCGCCAGCTAGAATTGCCATTGCTTCACCAGATTTCACATGCAGTGTTGGTTTCCCTCTGCGTAATGCATCGTTGTCAATCGCAGGCAAATCGTCATGTACCAAACTAAAGCAGTGGATGAGTTCTACCGCGATTGCAGACGGCATTGCTTGATCGAGAGTGCCACCGACTGCTTCAGAACAAAGAAGCGTGAGGGCAGGGCGAACTCTTTTACCACCGTTGACCACCGCATAACTGGCAGCTTCTTCGAGATGTTGAGGCAGATTGCACTTTTTTATGCAGGTATCAAGTTCAATTTCAATGATTTTCGCCACTTCCACTAAGGCAGCGGTTGGATTTGGGTTAGATTTTTGTGTCACGCACAGATTGTATGTTCTAAAACTACAATCTATGCGATGCAAGAAGAACTAATGCAAGATCTATCGACTTTGATTGACCGTGGCGGCTACGTCATGATTCCACTTTTTGTAATTAGCGTGATAAGTATTACGCTCATTTTAGAAAGATTTTGGTTTTGGTTTCTAGGTGGGGGTCGTGGTTCACTATCTACATTAAATAAATTGAATACGTGCTTTCGAAAAAGCGAAGACGAGTCAGCAAGAAAATTAGTCAAGAAAGATTCATCACTGCATGGTGAAATTGCAAAGGCACTTTTAGAAGATGGTGTGAGCGATGCCGTTGCGATGGGAGCCGTTGAAATGCAAAGACCAAGAATAGATCGGTTTATGGTTGCTCTCTCAACAATTATTACTGCGGCACCTCTTCTTGGTATTTTGGGAACAGTGATTGGAATTATTCAATCGTTTAAATTACTTGGATCTCAAGAATTATTAACCGATCCAACTGATGTTGCAGGTGGAATTGCTGCCGCACTTTTAACAACAGCGTTTGGATTGATTATTGCACTTGTAACTTTATTTCCTTATATGTTATTTAGAGGATGGTCTTCAAGAGCAATTGGTAGAATCGAGGTTATGATTGCAGCAGCACAACAAGGAGCATCAAAATGATATTAGCCCTTTCAACAATTTGTTTTGCAACGTCTATGCTGCAGGATACAACTCCAGCGATTGAACTCGTAGAACCATCTCTTCAATGGACGAGGCGTGCAGAGGGCGAAAACTTAGTTTCACTCGAACTTGTCTCAAGGCGATACGAAGTAGAAGGCAAGCCTGACCTTTGGCTTGTTGGGGTTGCTCATATTGCTGACGGTTCTTTTTATGAGGAAATTGCTGCTCTTTTAGACGAAATGGATATTGTGCTTTATGAATCTGTTCGACCAACTGGCTCACGTCCACCAAGTGGAGTAACTGAGGAAGAGAAAGTTGCTTCTACAAAGTTGTCCTTAGAATTTGTTGCTGACATTGCAAAACGCGCTTCTGAAGAGTCTGAATTAATTCCTGAATCTCTCGAAGATATCTTTGCCGACGCATTACTTCTTGATAGAAGATTAGCTGGTTGGGTAGAAGATGCCTCAGTGGATGCTTGGGGAAGGCCGTTTGCCTTGCAAGTGAATGAAGAACAAATGAGCATTACGCTTTGGAGTTTTGGTTCAGATGGTGCAGTTGGTGGAAAAGGTAGCGGTGCTGATTTAACATCAACACGTGTATTAGATATTTTGACTGAAGAAGAGTTGCTCGAAGAAGAAGAATTAATGGAAGCAGGGATTTTTCTTGATGATGAATCAGTAGATAAAGACGAGGAAGAATCAAAAGGTATACAGGCGGAACTTGCAGATGCACTTAACTTAGAATTTCAACTTGAATCACTTCCGTATGAAGATCCAAATTGGTTTTGCAGCGATTTAACTATCGGTGAAGTTGAAGCAAAATTAGTTGAGCGTGGCGCCGATCCTTCACTGTTAGATTCACTAACTGGTGAATCGTTCGTATCAAAATTTGCAGTCGGCATGATGAAAGTTATCCCAATGCTCGATAAGCTTACAGGTGGTGGCTTCAGCGAAACAGCGCGTCTTTTAATGATCGAAGTGTTATCAGCGCCAAGCATGGGCGAAATGCTTGAAGGATTTGACCCAGAGCTATCCCAAGTAATAATTATCGATAGAAATACAGAAGTCTTGCGTGATATCGCTTCAACAATTGCGGTTGCTGATGAAATATCCACTATCGGAGTTCTCTATGGTGCAGGTCACATGGAAGATTTATCATCTCGGCTGTTCGAGTTGTTTGGTTATTTACCAGCAGAAGATAGATGGTTTTCAACGATGAAAGTTGACCCAAGAAAGTCAATGCTCGATGAAAAATACATGCGCCAAATGCGGGTCATGATGCAAATTCAATTGAAGAATGCAAGCAAAAATGAAACTAAAGATACAGACGGAAAACAGAGCAAAGAATAATTACTGTGTATGACTAAATTTGCTTGCAGGAATATCGTCTATTTTTTGAGCCTTTGAAATCCACAAACTTTGGTCAGTTAATGTCTCAAGTTCGACATTCATGGTTGAACCGTCTGCATTACAAATTGCTGGCATTCCGTTAAAACGACCGAGTGGAATCGTAGTGTCAAATCTCGCTTCAATGCGATTGTGTCCGAGTGGCTTCCATTTGACAACTCTTGCAAATACACTAGGAATTGCGATGTACGTCCCAGCGGTATTGTTTTGCATTTCTTCATATACACCTTTGTTCGCAAAAAAGGTGCTACAAAAAACAATTTGCTTGCTTGATTTTTGAATTTGAGAATCAAATGTTGCGACGACATTCTCGACTCTTCCGTCAGTTAATGTGACAGATTTGAATAGCATTTTTGGTTTGCTAGAGTGGTTATCAATTTCCCACCAACCGCCGAGGTAAAATCCGTTGTAACCAAACGCGGGTTCAGTTGCAATTTCATTTGCGTGTTGTGTCAGTTGACCGCCGTTAGATTCCCATTCAACCTCTTTGTAAAAAAGCAGTGAATTCCAGTCATTATTCATGTAACTTAATAACCGCCAAGGCCAAGGACCAGCGATATTTGAAATTTCAGAATTATATTCGGGTGCAGGGGGAACGATAGATTCATCAGGGAAAGCCCATGCAAGTTTTCGATATTTTTGTACTTCATTACTTAGGTAACCGGGCAGCAATTTGCCTTGATGGTCACCGGTATACATAACCCACGCTTTGCCAGTGTGGCTTATGAGTGCTAATTCTTGAGTTTTATTCGCACGCATACGTGCAGATTTAAGTGAAGGAAGAATAATTGCAGCGAGCACTCCAATGATCGCAATGACAACAATCATCTCGACAATTGAAAAACCATTTGCGTTTTTGAATTTCAAGTCGTGTTGCCTTCGACAGTAATCGGCGCGGTGATAGTTACTGCTTTGTCACCAAGTTTTGTCTCGCCATTTCGAACTCGGTCTTGAAGAGACTTGCATTCACTTAACAGGCGGTCTAGGATTTCATCTTCGCTGACATTAGCAACTCGTTCACCTTGTACGTAGATTATTCCACGTCTGTCACCAGCAAAAACGGCGACATCAGCACCTTCCGCCTCGCCTGGACCATTCACTACGCAACCCATCACAGCAACTTTTATTGGAATATCAATATCGGTCTCTAGTTGGTTGCGTACATCGTCAACGAGTTTGAATAAATCAACTTGTATTCTTCCGCAACTAGGACACGCAATAAGTTCTGCACCAATTCTTGGTCGTAGGTCTAAACAGTTTAGTAATTCAACACCGTCTTCAACTTCAAAAATTGTATCGCTTGCATAACTAATACGAATGGTGTCGCCTATCCCTTGGGAAAGCAACGAGCCTATCGCAGAAATGGAACGGATAGATCCGGTTTCGCGCGGTCCGGCGTGTGTTACACCAAGGTGCAGGGGATAATCAAATCTCTTAGAAAGTTCTTGGTAAATATCGATGACATGCCGAGCGTCCATAAGTTTTGCACTTAGGCAAATGTTATGGAAATCTCTAGCATCAAAAATTTCAAGGTACTCTTCAACTTTTGCAATCATCATTGCAAGCAAGTGACCATTTTTACGTTCTGAAAAAAATGAAGCAAGTTCTTCTTGTCTTTTTAATTTATCTTTTCGCTCGACGACAGATCCCTCATTTACGCCGATTCGAATTGGAATATCTGCATCTTTGCAGGCGTCAATGACGGAGTTAACTTGTTCGATGTCACCGATGTTGCCGGGATTAAGACGGATTTTTTGAACACCCGCTTCGATGGCTTCAAGTGCGCGTTTAAAGTGAAAGTGAACATCAGCAACGATTGGCACAGAAACTTGTGAAAGTATTTCTGTAAGCGCGAGAGTGTCTTTCTTTTCTGGAACGGCTACGCGAACAATGTCAGCACCAGCTTTTGCAAGCCGGTTGATTTCAGCTACGCAGGTATCTATTTCATACGTATAGCCCGAAGTCATTGACTGCACTGAAACTGGTGCATTTCCACCAATTGCAATATCGCCAACATGTATTTGTTTTGTAACCCTGCGTTGCATTCGTTGTATTGTAGATTAATTAACCCTCGGTTAATTAATCCGCGAACACTTCGAGTTCGACAACGTTACCTTCGATGAGTAAATCTTCAATAGGTGTGCCTTCTGGGATGACTTTTCCGCTCATTGTGGTGATAATTATTTGCGGATTTGCTTCCATATGCACATTTAACGCTGCATCTAGTTCGTCTCTGACGTCATCTTCAAGAGTTTTCCAGCCCATTCGACCCTTGCATTTCGGGAAGGTTGAACAACCAAGCCAGGGCCCTCGTTTCCCATGTCGTAAATTCATTGGACTCTCGCATTTTTCACAGATGAGTGATTCAATAAGAAGTGCTGGTGGAGATGGATATTTAATCCCACCTTTTTTGTCGAGGTTCACAACAGTTTTTATTTCTGGATAATTTACGGAAGCGAGGAATGGCCCAAATCTACCAGTTCTTTTTTCCATAGCGGACCCATCTTCTGGGCAAGCAACGTCAACTCGTTCGGGAAGTAGAGGTTGACCTTTGCGGTCAATGGGTGCAGCGTATTTACAATCGGGATAACTCGTGCAGGATAAGAATCGACCATTTTTGCCAAAACGATATTCAGTCCTACTTCCGCACGCAGGGCATTTGTAAATTGCAGGCTTTGTTTCAGCTTTTGCATGAGGCATTTCTTCGTAGGCGGTTTCTAATCGTTTGCTAAAACGGCCGTAAAAATCGTGCAACATCGCAACCCAATTAGTTTCCCCCTTGGCAACACTATCAAGGCGTTGCTCAAGTGAGCGAGTATATTCAACACCCATTAAGACGGGAAATGCTTCAATCAGTTTTTCTGTGACTACTTCGCCAAGATCCGTTGGGTGGAACGAGCGATCTATTTTTTCAACGTATTTTCTATATTGAATTACATCAATAATGGATGCATAGGTTGAAGGTCGGCCAATTCCCTCGGACTCTAATTTCTTAATCAATGACGCTTCGCTATATCGAGAAGGAGGCGATGAGAAATTTTGTTTTGGAGTTATATCAAACGGATAAAGGACATCTTCTTCTTTTAATACCGGTAGGTTTTGTTCTGTATCTGAAGAGGGAACTCCACTGGCTTTGTAGAAACCATCAAAAGCAAGCGTTCTACCGCCGACTTTGAAAATTGCGCCAGTTGCTTCATCTTCGCGCTCGAAGAAAAACTCTGTTCGATGCCACCGTGCAGGCATCATTTGGCAAGCAACAAAACGCGACCAAATTAATTTATATAAGCGACGTTGATCTTCATCGATCGACGCAGGTAGTGTGTCGGGATGGCGACCCGCTTCGGTTGGTCGAATCGCTTCGTGTGCTTCTTGAGCATCTTGATTTGCAGATGCATAGAAATTTGGTTTTGCAGGAAGATACGCTTCGCCAAATTTATTGCCGATGTAAGTACGCACAGAAGTTAAAGCATCACCTGAAAGATGGGTTGAATCGGTACGCATATACGTGATTAATCCAACTTGACCCTCACCTTTAATGGAGATACCTTCATACAGCGCTTGCGCTGCGCGCATTGTTCTTTTTGCACCAAAACCAAGGACGGTTGATGCAGATGCTTGCAGAGATGAGGTTATAAAGGGGGCTGGTGGTCGAACGTTATTGTCTTTTTGAGTGATGTTATTCACTTTGTATGAAACACCCTCTGCAAGTTCACCATTTAATGTGATGCAATGTTTTGCAGGACCTCTGCCTTCTTCATCTTCAACAATAGTAAGCGTTGGGTCAGCAAGTCCGACCGCTTTTCCTACTTCTATCAATCGAGTTTTGTGCGTATCAATAATATCATTGCAATCACTTGCCCTACTGACTTTAAATGATTTTCCGCCAAGTTCAACAAGGGTGCCCTCAATACTGCCGTGCTCTGCTAGAAAAGCATTCATTTGTTTTCGGGTCGGCCCCTTGCCACGTTCGTCTTTTGTAGCAAGGAACTCATTCCATTTACTTTTTACGGAACTCGTTTTACTAGCATCTAGTGTAAATCGACCAGCGACACTCCAAGTTTCATCTGGAATATGCGCTTCAATCTCTTTTTCACGTTCGACAATTATGCGCACTGCAACTGACTGGACACGTCCAGCACTAAGACCACCTGCAACTCGTTTCCAGAGAAGTGGCGATACTTTGTACCCAACTATTCTGTCAAGAATTCTTCTTGATTGTTGCGCATCTACGAAATCCATATTGATTGGATGTGGGTGTTCAAACGCTTCTTGAATTTGCTTTTTTGTAATGGCGTTGAAAATTACGCGCTTTGCTTTTGTTGGATCAACTTCTAAAAGTTCGGCAAGATGCCAAGCGATTGCTTCTCCTTCTCGATCAAGGTCGCTTGCAAACCAAATGTCTTTTGCAACCTTTGCAGCCTTTTTCAACTCACTTGCAAGTATGTTTTTTCCTTTGAGAACCTCATACGTTGGCTTGAAATCATTTTCTAAATCAACACCAGGGACGGGTTGTTTCGAGCCTTTCGGAGCCCGCGCAGGAAGATCGCGAATATGCCCAACTGAAGATGTAACGGCATAATCATCGCCAAGATATTTATTAATAGTCCTCGCTTTAGCTGGGGATTCGACAATAACGAGATGCTTACCTGTTGCATCTGGCACTGCGTTACGTTTCTTAGACGCAGCTTTCTTAGTCGTCTTTTTCTTCGTGGTCTTCTTTTTTGTCGTTTTCTTTTTAGCCAAAATATTATCTCTGATTCGGGGTTCGAGCCTCATTCCATCGGCAATGCGGAGCAAACTGCTTGCCTTTGGCGAAGCATTGAAACGACTTTTCAGAAATTGTCAAGTGCACTATATAGGTAAATTGTTTGGTAAAATAGACGTAAGTGCTTGTTCAGTAACATGTTGTATGCCTTTATTGTCCATTTCAATAAAATGTGCAGAAGGCAAAATTTGGAACTTTCTGAGCCAAGTTCGTTGTTGTTTGGCATATCGGCGTGTCAAAATCTTGATTCGTTCCCTTGCTTCATCAAGAGAACACTCACCACGCAAATGGGCAAGGATTTGCTTGTACCCAAGTGCCTCGGAGGCCTGTTTCCCAAGATTGTCCCTTAACGCTTCGACTTCTGCGAGAAGCCCCTCATTGAACATAGCCTTAACCCGGGCGTTTATTCGTTTGTTTATTGTTTTGACTGGCCAGTTAAGACCAATCATGATTGCATCTTCTCGAGGCATTGGTTTGCCCCACTGGGATTGCAACGATGAAAGTGGGAAGCCCGTCGCTTCGCAAACTTCGATAGCGCGCACGAGACGCCTTTTATCATTTATGTGAATTCGCTCGGCAGCCTCGGGGTCAAGTTCGCGCAGCCGTGTTTGAAGTTTAGTATTTTCTATTGCATTCAATACATCTCGTTTTTCTTGATCACAATCAGGCCCATCAAACAAACCAAACAGGAGTGACTGTACATATAAATTTGTACCGCCAACAACAATTGGCCACTTTCCTCGGCTACGAATATCTTCTATGACCGCATTTGCATGTGTAAGCCATGTTTCAACGGTGAAGCCGTCTTCACTTGGATTAGCAATGTCAACAAGATGGTGCACAGCAGCAGCCCGTTCCTCTTCTGTTGGCTTTGCTGTGCCAATGTCCATGCCTGTATACACTTGCATTGAATCGGCACAAATGCATTCACCACCTCCAGGAAGTTCATTTGCGAGCGAAATGGCAAGCGATGTTTTTCCGCCAGCAGTTGGGCCAAGAATTAGAATGATAGGGTGCATACTTTGTATATCTTATGAGCATAAGATAGAACCATGAAACAGACTATCGAACAAATTGATGTTGGTGGAAAAAGAGTCTTGATGCGCGTGGACTTTAATGTTCCGATCAGGGACGGCGTAATTACCGATGACCGTCGAATAGAAATGGCACTTCCAAGTATCAAAAGCGTTCTAAACCGTGGCGGAACTCTAACATTGATGAGTCACCTTGGCAGACCTACAGGCAATGGCTACGAGGAAGAATTTTCCCTTTCGCCAGTCGCAGAGCGATTGAGTGATTTGCTTGAGAGGAAAGTGGTTTTCTCTGATGAAGACACGACTTCTGAAATAGTTCTCCTTGAAAATTTACGTTTTTCAGCAGGGGAAAAACAAGGAGATGCTTCTTTTGCAGAATCGCTCGCCGCTAAAGGCGACATTTATTGCAATGATGCATTCGGAACCGCACATCGAAATCACGCATCAATGGTTGCAGTACCAGAAGCGATGTCAGGCAAACCGCGTGTCGCTGGGTTATTGCTTGCAAAGGAATTGAAATATTTAGATGAAGCAATTACACATGCTTCGAAACCGTTTGTTGCAGTTCTTGGTGGCGCAAAAGTTTCTGACAAGATGGGAGCAATCGAAAATTTACTTGGCAAAGTCGATACGATTTTAATTGGTGGTGCGATGGCATATACTTTTTTGGCTGCGATGGGAAAACAAATTGGTAGCAGTTTGCTTGAGCAAGATCGAATTGAAGATGCATTGCGAATTATTTCGGCAGCAGAAAAAAGTCCGACATCCTTGTTGTTCCCAATGGATCATGTTTGTGCAGAAGAGATTAAAGAGGGCACCGTAATTCAACTTGTGAATGACGAAATTCCAGATGGATGGATGGGTTTAGATATTGGCCCAGAAACGAGCAGTCAATATGTTGAAGTATTGCTTGAAGCAAAAACAATTATCTGGAATGGACCTATGGGGGTGTTTGAATTGTCACCATTTGATGTTGGAACACGGCAGATTGCTGAGGCAATAGCAACAGCAACGGATGGTGGTGCAATCTCCATTGTTGGTGGTGGCGATTCCGCAGCAGCGATTTCCAGGTTCAATTTAGCCCCTCAAATGACCCATATTTCCACTGGCGGGGGCGCTAGCTTACAAATGCTTGAAGGAAAGGCATTTTTAAGTGTTACCAAACTCGATGATACCGTATGATTACACATATAAGAGAGAGTATTCTCTGAAGAAACTTAAGGAGTTTTAATAATGCGCGTTCGAACAATATTTACATTAGCCATTTTTTCAATTTTTTGCTTAGTTACATTTGCAGATGCTCAACCAGGTGGCAGGCAAACATTATCTGTTGGCGATTCAGCACCTGCGCTGAATGTTGAGACTTGGGTAAAGGGTGAATTTAATCCTTCTAATGCCGAAGTATATGTAGTTGAATTTTGGGCAACCTGGTGTGGACCATGTAAACGCTCTATTCCACATCTAACGCAACTTCAAGAAGAATATGCTGAGGATGGTTTGACAATCGTTGGGATTTCAACAGATGAAGATTCAAGTCTAGTTAAGAAGTTCGTCGCCCAGCAAGGCATGAAAATGGAATATACCATTGGCGTGGACAATCGTCGCCGAACACAACGCAATTGGATGGATAAGGCAGGACTTAAAGGTATTCCTTCAGCATTCATTGTTGACCGAAATGGAATTATTCAGTTCATCGGTAACCCTCTTGAAGAAGCATTTGAAGATATCTTGCATAAGGTAATGTCAGGTCGATATGATTTGCAAAAAAGCGAAAAAGCACAGCCTGCGATTGACGGTGCAAAACAATTCCGTAACTTAAATAGTTGGGCGGAAGCAGAAAAACATTACAATCAAGCAATCGGCGTAGATCAATTTGTATTTGCAAATCTATATCTTGAGTTGTTCGAGATGTTATTGCTTGAACAAGGTGACACGGCTGGAGCATATAAACTTATTGGAAATGTCATGCTTACTCGTGGTTCTGATGATCCAGAACTTTTAACTTGGTTCGCAAAAATGATTGCAACAGACGATCGCATTACGGGATCAAAACGTCGCATGGACGTTGCCATGTCATTAGCAAAAACTGCACAATCATTTGCTCGAAAGAAAACCGACCCACTTTACTTATCAACAATTGCATTAGTTCACTTCGGAAATGGGAACATGGACGAAGCAATCGAATGGCAACGTAAAGCGTATTTCTCAGCAAAAGAAAAAGAAAAAGCGGAATACAAGTTCACCTTAGATAGTTACAAAACGCAACAACAACGCGCAAGCGCTGGCGAGTAAAAATGACAACACAGGTTAAGACGATGAGTTTGATTACTGCTCCTCCAACGCTTCCACTTATTGCTCCATCCATTTTGTCTTCTGATTTTTCAAATCTTGGAGACGAATGTAAAGCAGTATTAAATGGTGGTGCTGACCTTTTGCATCTTGATGTTATGGACGGATATTTTGTACCCAACCTAACGATGGGTCCTGCACTTTGCAATTCACTTCGGGCTACATTGCCAGATGTCTATTTGGATGTGCATTTGATGGTGAACAAACCTTTGATGTATGTTCAGCCATTTGCTGACGCCGGTGCGAGTTTGTTTACAACTCATGTTGAAGCGGAAGATGACCCACTCGAAGTGGCAGATGCTGTTCGCGCTGCAGGAATGGATGCTGGCATTGCAATTAATCCGCCAACAGATGTTCAAGAAATATTGCCACTCATTGAATCTTTTGATTTGATTTTGGTGATGAGTGTGAACCCTGGTTTTTCGGGTCAAGCATTTATTCCAGAAGTGTTAACAAAAGTCGAAACAATTTCAAAACAACTACGACCAGACCAGCGACTGCAGATGGACGGCGGGGTTAGTCTAAAAACTTGCCAAGCATGTAAAGATGCAGGTTGTGATGTTCTTGTTGCCGCATCAGCAATTTTTGGTGCAGATGATTATCCTGCAGCAATTGCGGGACTGAGGGGACATTAACCGATAGCAATCCTTGATACGGTGATTCTAAAAATAGTAATTTCATGAAAAATCAAGAACAAACACAACAATGGGCAGATGAAGCTACATCTCCCGCAAAAAGGCGATCCATACCTGAAGGGCTCTGGATGCGTTGCGATGAATGCAGCGCGATTCTCTTCCGCAGAAGTGTTGAAAACAATCTTCAAGTGTGCCCCGAATGCCAAAGACATTTTCGTGTTGCTTCAGAGCAACGAATTGTTCAACTAGTCGACCCAGAAACTTTTGAAGCTTTTGACGAGGATTTAGTTCCTCAAGATCCGCTTGAATTCGTAGACTTAAAATCCTACAAAGATAGACTCGTTGAAGCACAAAAGAAAACAAAGAAAAACGATGCAATCCATACTGGTTACGCGTTCATCAAAGGGCGAAAAGTAGTTCTTGCTGTTATGAATTTCGCCTTTCTTGGTGGTTCAATGGGAAGCGTCGTCGGAGAAAAAATCCTTCGTGCAATCGAGCGAGCAGCTGACCAAGATTTGCCAATCATTATTGTCACTGCCTCTGGCGGAGCGCGCATGATGGAGTCAGGTCTCTCATTAATGCAAATGGCAAAAACTTCCGCGGCACTTGCACGGTTCGATGATATGGGTGGTCTATTCATTTCTGTTTTGACTGACCCAACTACGGGTGGAGTTACTGCAAGTTTCGCAATGCTTGGTGATGTTATTTTAGCTGAGCCAAAAGCCCTCATTGGTTTTGCAGGTCCGCGAGTAATTCAACAAACCATTAAACAAAAATTACCTGACGGATTTCAGCGCGCAGAATTTTTACTTGAATGTGGGTTTGTAGATTGTGTAGTTCCACGAAGCGAGTTACGCAGTGAAATTTCTAGTTTAATCGACTACGCAGGGAAATAATGAAAACTTGGCTATTGGTGATAATTGCAATTGCTTCTGCAATTTGTACGTTGCTTGCATTTTCTCCAGTTGGATTAGGTATTGGTGCAATTGGCGCTCCGATGTTTTTAATACTCATCGCGCTACACGCGAAGAACACAAGAAGCGCCGTGTTTTGGACGTTTGTATTTCAAATCCCATTGTGGCTTTGGCTGCACGCTTGGGTCGAACAGGTTGCGTTCATTGGCTGGTTTGGATTAGCTTTATACATGTCGTTTTGGGCTCCACTCTTTGTGTATTTACTTCGTCTAGTTCAAAATCAAAAAAGAATTTCATTAGTTCTGTCAGCGCCAATACTTTGGGTTGGGCTTGAATGTCTTAGAGGAATAGTAATTTTTGATGGCTACCCTTGGTACCTTGCAGGAACAGGAATTGTAGATTTACCGATGGCAGACGTCGCCACAATCGGAAGCGTTTGGCTTGCAAGTTTTCTCGTAGTTGCAATCGCATCCTTGCTTGCAAATATTATGCAAGTTCGTTGGTGGACGATTGCAATCATGGGTGTTGTTTGTGCAGATTCGGCAATGAGAGAGTATGGTTTTTATTACTTGATTGAACGCACTCGCTCATATATTGATGTCGCAGTCATACAAACGAATGTTCCGCAATCGAATAAAGTTGCATGGAGTTGGGAGAAGCAACAGATTGATGTTTCAAAAGCAATGGACTTAACTTACAAAGTCGCTCTTGAAGAGGATAAGCCAGATCTAATCATTTGGCCAGAAACTATGTTGCCAGGGTCTGGTTTTGAAGTGAACGCAACAAATTTTGAACCATGGCACGAGGAGTTTTTGCCGCTTTGGTATTGGGCTGAAACAATTCGTCGCACCTCTGCAAAATTAGATATTCCAATACTAGTAGGAGCTCAAACTTGGCTTGATATAAAAGTTATTGAAGAGTCAGAATCACTTCGCATTAAGACAGGTTCGCAATTTAATTCCGCAGTTTTGGTTCGACCAGATGGAAGCGCGCAACGATACGACAAAACGTTTCTAACACCGTTCGGGAAAAAATTCCGTACCTAGATTGGTTCCCAACGGTGCAGGATTGGGTGCGAGAAACGTTCGGAGCAGCAATGCTATTTGATTTAAGTGAAGGCGAAGATTCAAGTGTGTTTGCATTGCCGGCTACAACAATGAGTGGAGATGCATCAATTCTCGACCTCACTTTCGCAACACCTATTTGTTTTGAGGACACAGTTCCAAGTGTTGTTCGAAAAATGGTTTGGGAAGACGGCAATCGCAAAGCGGACGTGTTAATTAATTTAAGCAACGATGGTTGGTTTGGGGATGATGCAGGAGCGCATTGGCAACATGTTCGAGAAGCTCAAATGCGTTGCATTGAAAATAGAACGCCAATGATTCGCGCAGCCAACACAGGTATTAGTTGTTTAATAAATGCTCGCGGGCAAGTAATGGAAAAATTACCGGTGCTTGAATCGGGAATTCTACGCGTGAAGGTATACAAGGGAGTCCAGAAGCCACTGAGTCGATACTTAGGCGATACAGTTGCATGGGTTTCATTACTTGGTAGTATCCTGCTCATTCTTGTTTCAAGAAAAAAATGGAGTTCAAGCAATGACGAAAATTCTATGTAGTGTTTTAGCGCTCGGCCTACTAACTGCATGTGGCCCAGATGCTGTAAAAAGAGCGAGCGAAGATCCTTGGAGTTCTAAAAACCAATCCATCAAGAGCGTAAATGAAAGTGCGAATACTTCTAATGCGCCTAAAGTTGTCGACGGTAACACCGTAAAGCAATCGGCGTTATCCCTTCTGCTAGATAAAACAGAGTCAAATAATCCGCGATTCCGTGCAAATGCAATCGAAGCACTCAGGTATGCTCCGAACGAACCGCTTGAGCGTGTTTTGCGATTTGCACTTGGTGATGATAATCGCGGTGTTCGTTTTGTCGCAGCGATGATGATTGGGGAAAAAAAACTTTGCTCCCTTTCAATATTACTCGAACCCTTGTTGTTAGATGAATCAGAATCCGTTCAAGCAGCAGCACTTTATTCACTGTATCGTTGTGGTTCAAAAGTAGACTTAAATCTGTTAGCACGTATGTTACAAAGCGGAAATCCTGAACTTCAAGGCAATGCCGCAATGGTGCTTGGAATGATGGGTAATACATCAGCAGTGCAAATGATTCGAGATGCATTAAAAGTTCCTCAAGATTTAATTACACCAATCCGTAGGCGACTTATTAATTTGCAAATGGCGGAAGCATTAATTTTGCTCGGCGAGCGCAACGAGTTAGAAGTTGTGCGGGCTGCAATTTTCAGTTCGGCACAAGAAGCAGAAGTTACGGCGTTAGCTTGCCAAATTGCAGGGCGTCTTGGTGACGTAGAAGTAGTGTCAACTCTCGAAAGTATTACGATGTCCCTAAAAAGATATCCAGACGAAATTCGCTTAGTTGCGGCGACCTCACTTGCGGAAATTACTCCCCAGCGAATGCCACTAGAATTAGTCCTTAGCTTTTCTTCAAATGATTCTGCGAATATCAGATCGCAATGTGCTACCGCCTTGGGTGTGCAGGGGTACCAACTAAGTCTTGGGCCACTTGCTCTTATGCTCAAGGATGTTGACCCATTAGTGCAGATTTCTGCTGCAGGAGGCATTCTTCGTATCAATAATGGCGATTCTATGCCTGAATTGGATTGACAATAGACCCTAATCGGGGTAAAACTACCAACCACCACTAATTATATTAGTGGCTATACAGGGGGCTGGCGTTTGTAAGCCAGTGAATTGGTTCCAAAGTTGCTGAAGTGAGAGGTTTACTCGTGCATATTCTGACAAAAATTTTCATCGTTCTAGTTACGCTACTTGCAGTAGCAATGGTTCCATTAGTGGCAACCTATACCTCAAATGAGAATAGTTACAAATCGATGTATCGCGCGTCGAACGATCAGCAACTACTGGCTCAATCTCGCGCAAGTGATGCAGAGCAAGCACTCATCTCTCAACAACTACAAATGCAACAAGACATTGATGCACGTGAAGCAACCATTGGCTCGCTACGGTCAAGTCAATCTAGCACTCGCGCTTCAATTGAATCAATGAACGACCAAATTCGTACGCTTAAGTCACAACTTGATCAATCGAATGCGAATCTTCAAGCTCTTTCAACTGCTAGCCAAGTGAACAGTGAACTAAAAGAAAGATTCGTAAAAGAAAATTATGATTTGCGTGAAAAACTAATTAAAGGCACACGCCAAGTGATGGAAATGGAAGACACGCTTGAACAAATTCAATACGAAGCAGACGAAGCTGAACGCGCAAAACGAAAAGCAACAGAAGAACGTCGTTTGATGGAAACACAACTTATTGATTTGTCTGACAAGTACGATGCATTTGTTGCAAAGTATGGCGAATTAGAAGTGGTAGCAGCAGTTGAAACTGGTGTAGCTCCAAACAAGACACTTACTGGGGTTGTTCTTCAAGTTTCACGTGCTGATGAAAATGTTCTCGTAGAAATTAACGTTGGTTCACGAGATGGGGTTCAAGAAGGTTGGGTAATGACAGTCGGAGATGACGGAACGTTCCTCGGAAGGCTCCTCATTCACGAAGTAGACATCAATCGGTCAGTTGGTCGCGTTACGCTCGAAGATGCTTCACGGGGTGAGGTTGTAGTTGGTTCGACAGTTTATTCTGTAAAAGGGCGAAATTGACCCATGTCTGATTCCCCTACGATAACTCGTTCTTGTGTTCCAGATGTTTTCACAGTCCTTCTAGTCGTTGCAACGTTGTTGCTCGCTGGAGGAGTAGCATGGATGGTATTGGTAAATACTGAGCACTCAGCATCAGGTCGCACAGAAGGCGGTCCAATGGTATTGATTGACTAAACTTGGGGTTGCGCTGGTCTTTTCAAGACTAGCACACGGTCATAATATGGTCCTCTCCAATTTCCCGTATCATCTCCCAGTAGACGTAGATTGTTTTATTGAAATGTTGCATTGAGGAGCATACGAAGTGTTTGACAAGTTACTAAGTTGGTTTAGTGTTGATATGGGGATTGACCTTGGCACATGCAATACGCTTGTGTGTGTTCGTGGAGAGGGCATCGTTCTAGACGAGCCGTCTGTAGTTGCTGTAAAGCGCGGGACCAATCGCGTGTTGAATAATGGTAATGCAGTTGGCTTTAGTGCAAAAGAAATGCTTGGTAAAACTCCAGGTTCAATTACGGCAATTCGCCCATTGAAAGATGGTGTTATCAGCGACTTTGAAATTACAGAAGCGATGCTGAGTTACTTCATCCGTAAAGTTAGCGGTAGAGGCAGAGTCATCGGGCCGCGTGTTGTCATTGCAGTACCATCAGGGATTACAGCGGTTGAAAAAAGAGCTGTACTTGATTCTGCTGAACGAGCTGGTGCACGGCGAGTCTATTTAGTTGAAGAGCCAATGGCCGCTGGAATCGGCGCTGGTCTTCCAATTGCAGAACCAACTGCATCTATGATTGTCGACATCGGTGGGGGAACGACCGAGGTAGCAATTATGTCACTTGGTGACATTGCTACTTGCGAATCTATTCGTGTTGCAGGTGATGACTTTGACGAAGCAATTATCAGTTACATGAAAAAGAACCACGGCCTGACAATCGGTGAACAAACTGCTGAGCGAATTAAAATTGAGGTTGGCTCTGCTTCCCCAATGGAAAATGAAACAACAGTTGATGTTCGGGGTCGCGATAATATTACTGGCATGCCAGATAAAAAATCTGTCAAAAGCGAAGAAATTCGCGAAGCAATGTCTGAACCAATTGAAGCAATCATCAATGTTGTAAAACGCACACTTGAACGAGCAGAACCAGAATTATCAGCTGACCTTGTCGAAAACGGCATTTATATTGCAGGTGGTGGTGCTCTTCTTCGTGGAATTGATGTTGTCATTTCAGAGGCAACTGGTTTGGATGTAACAATAGCTGACGAACCATTGACTTGCGTTGCACAAGGGACAAGTATTTATCTTGAAAACCTCGAGCTCTGGAAAGCAGTACTCGAATCAGACATGGACGAGTAATAAAGCACTTCGTGCTTTGCTGTTGTGAGCAACTACGGAACAATTCGTAAAAGTACAAAAGCTCTGCCCACTGCAGTTGTCATTATTATTGTAATTTCTATGTTTCCTGCAACGATGCTTGGCTGGACTGCAGATGTTGCGGATGTCTTTCGTATTCCGGTTACGCCATTTTCCCATGTAGGTATGTTGATTAAAAGTTGGGTAAGGCCAGCGATTGAACCGTTCGACCTGCCAACTGATGAGAAAGAACGAAACGATCTCGCAATTGCTGAACGCGATCAGTATAGACAATTGTATTTAGCGCAAATGTTGCGGTCGACAGAGTTGGCTGGGCAGTTAAGAATTATGCAGTCGCTCCCTGAAACGGCACTTCGGAATCCATTGCCACCTCTTCTCATCTCTGTTGACTTAACAGGAATAAAACCAAATGATCCTTCTGGTACTGTTGAATTGAAATTGTCTCGTTCGGCTATCGGTCGAATTCTTGAAGGGGACATTGCGATTATCGGTAGAGATATTGTTGGTCGTATTTCGCGAGTTGGAATAACGAGAATGGTATTATTTCCTTCAACACATATAGAAACGGGGTATATACGAGCAGCGATTGTTCCTGCTCACCCACTGGAAGACGATCGCGCACCATTGCTTGCAGAAATTTTAATTCAACCAACTGATGCTGGCTTCTTTACTTCAGAAGTGCCGGCAAATCGAGGAATTAAAGAAAACGATCTTGTTATTTTAGATGACCCCTCATGGCCAGTTTCAGGCAAGGGGTTGGTTCTGGGTGTTGTACGAGGTGTTAGCCAGTTAGATGAAGCACCGCTCCGCAACATATTGACAATCGAGCCAAGACGACGCGCTCGTGAACATACCATCGTTGTTGTTCTTTGTTCAGGCATGGAGGCAACAGAGTGAATGCGATTGTAGTCATTATTGCGACGATTCTTGCACTTGCGTTTGATTCAAGTTTTGCAGAAATATTCACATTACGATCAAGCGGTTCAATTACACCTCAGGCGATGCCGTGCCTTGTTGTTTTTGTAGCGCTTTTCGCACCTGAATCAACGGCACTCTTCGTAGGTATGGCACTTGGCATTTTGGTCGATCTATCACCAGGGCACGGTCAACTAGGCGCAGGAGCGCATCTGATTGGACCAAACGCTCTTGGATTTACAGTTACTGCTCTGTTGATTCTAAAAATCCGAAATATTGTGTTTCGACGTCGAATAATCACGATTGCTTGTTTTGCATCAGGAGCGGTCATCGTAACAGCAGCGGTACATGCGTTTATTCTCATAACCCGCGGTTTTATGCCTTGGAATACCGTTACGACCGGTGGAGGTTTTGCCGAATTAGCAAAACTTTTCGGAACTGCGATCTATTCGGGGCTTCTTGCCGTACCACTGGGATGGTGTTTCTTATCGACAATCGGTATTTGGAAATTTCATTCGCCAACTGGTAGAAGAGCAACTTGGAGATAACGCAACAATGACAAAGTGGTACATCAAAGACGAAAATCAAGAATCGCTTGCACCGTTATCTGACTTACGTGCTTCTTTTGAGCATCGAACAGGCGGGGTTACGACACTAGAAAGAATTTCCAAACAGATGGGTAGTTCTCCATCGGGTTTTCTTTGCGATGATGCACCGCGTGCAGCAATGATAGCCGCAAGAACTGGTTTGGAACATGTTGAAAATGAAACCGCCCAACCAGTAGATCATCCTGAAATTAAAACTCCGTGGGATATGTTAAATAATTTGCCTGCATTACTCGCACACGATTTAGAACATGCGACACCACTTGATGGAAAAGTTATCGCAGAAACTATAGGCGATAAAACTATTCACGTCCATTCTACTGCGACGATTTTTCCCGGTGTTGTACTAGATGCTACAAGTGGAGCAATTCGAATTGAAGAAGGTGCAATTATTAAATCGAACGCAGTCCTTTGTGGTCCATGTTGGATTGGCAAAGATTGTGTAATCACCGAAGGCGCATTGATAAAAGCGAATACGGTAATTGGTCCTCAATGTAAAGTTGGTGGTGAAGTTGGCGGTACTATTTTTCAAGGATTTTCCAATAAATCACATGATGGCCATCTTGGTGACAGCATTATTGGTGAATGGGTTAACTTAGGGGCAGGCACAACGAATTCAAATTTACTCAACACATACGGCGATGTCACAGTGACGGATCTGCAGGGTAAACGACATCGAACAGGACGACAATTTGTAGGCTGTTTTGTTGGGGACCACGCAAAATTTGCAATTTGTTCTCTGATTATGACGGGCACAATAATAGGAACAGGTGCGATGGTTGCAACGTCTGTTCCAGCGCTTTCGCCAACTAAACGGTTTGCTTGGTTGACTGAAGTTGGCGAGAGAACATATCAAATTGAGAAGTTTCTTTCCGTTGCAAAAACAGTAATGGCACGACGTGGCATTGAACTCGATGAGGCAACGGAAACAATCATCAGAAATTTGGCAACAAACTAATGTCTTCCCTTTACATTATTGATGGGCACGCTCAATTTTTTCGTGCGTATTATGCAATTCGCACACCAATGAGCAGTCCAGCAACAGGTGAACCTACAAACATGGTGTACGGGTTCACTTCAATGTTGTTGAAACTATTGCGCGAAGAAAATCCAGATTACTTAGCGGTTGTAATTGATGTTGCAGGAGATGACGAATCTTTTCGTACTGAAATTGATCCAGAATACAAAGCAAACAGAGAGCCACCACCAGATGATTTCGGAAGTCAAGTTGATAGATGTTTAGAAGTTTTAGAAGCTTTACAAATTCCAATACTCGGCGAACCAGTTGTTGAAGCAGATGATGTTATTGCAACTCTTGTAAAACGAATGAGAAAAGACGAGCCGGAATTATCTATTCGTATTATTTCTCGTGATAAAGATTTAACACAATTGATCGATGACCGAGTTGAATTGTTCGATGCACACAAAGGTTCAACAGTTTCGCCTGACGATGTTTTTAAAACACCAGACATGGGAGTGCCACCACACATGGTGGCGGACATTCTCGCGCTGATGGGAGATTCAAGCGACAATATTCCCGGTGTCGTTGGAATTGGACCAAAAACTGCAGCGAAACTTATTATGGAATTTGGTTCTATCGCAGGCATTTACGACAATATTGAAACCATAAAAGGCAAACGAAAAGAAAATTTGCTTGCAGGACAAGAACAATTAAAAACTAGCAGGATACTCGTAACGTTAAAAGATGATGTCGAATTTGATTTTCAACTTGCAGATGCAAAGTCGGATTGCAAGCAATGGAATATTCAAGAAATTGCTTCTCTATTCAAAGGACTTGGTTTTAATCGTTTTCCAGATGAAGTGAAACGACTTGCCAGTGGAACAGCAAGTACGCAAGTTGAATTAAAAGAAGAAGTTAAACTCCCCAAAAAAACAAAAGCAAAACCGACAGTTCTAGGTGGGTTATTTGATATGGGTCCAGACCGAAGCCATCCCGCTTACAACGCGGGTTATGGTTTGATTGACACTAAGAAAAAATTAGATGCTCTTGTGAAGAGATGCAAACAAGCGAAAATTATCGCAGTAGACACTGAAACGACTGGTTTAAATCCGATGACAGCTCAACTTTGTGGCATTTCGGTATCTCTTGGCGTTGGCGATGGCGCTTATATTCCAACGATGTGCCCTGAAGAACACCTTGAGCAAGAAGTGGTTATTGAATCACTCAGAGAAATATTAGAAGACGAGGCTATCGCGAAAATCGGTCACAACATCAAGTACGATCTCGTAGTTTTAGAAAACGCTGGTGTCAAAATCCAAGGACCGTTGCATGACACGTTGATTGCTGCATGGATTGTTGATGCATCAAGGTCTGGTTACTCGATGGATGCTGTCGCTCTTGGGACACTTGACTATGAATGTATTTCAATCAAAGAGTTGATTGGCTCTGGAAAGTCACAAACGACATTTAACCACGTGCCATTAGTAGATGCTTGTCCATACGCATCTGAAGATGTTGATATTACGTTTCAGTTGTGGGACAAATTCGAACCACAATTAACCGGTAATTTACGAACGTTATACGAAGAAGTCGAGATGCCTCTTGTGCGAGTTCTCGCAGCGATGCGGATTGCTGGAATTAAGGTTGACCCGAATGAATTGCAACGGCAACGAGTTGTAATTTCAAAACGAATTGATGAGTTAAAAGAAGAAATTGAAAGCGCTGCACCGTATCCATTTAATCCCGATTCGCCTAAGCAGTTGTCTGAAGTTTTATTTAATGATTCACCAGGCCTTGGTATAAAGCCAATCAAAAAAGGAAAAGCCTTTCACTCTACAAATGTAGAAGTGCTGGAAAAATTAGCTGGCGATCCTGACATTGCAACCACGTTACCTTCTTTGATTCTTGAATATAGAAAATTAACAAAATTAGTGAATACGTATCTTGGTTCATTAGTAGAAGCAATTCATCCTGCGACTGGAAGAGTGCATGCTTCATTTAATCAGACAGGAACTTCAACTGGTAGATTGAGCAGTAGCGACCCGAATTTGCAGAACATTCCGATTCGTTCTGAAATTGGCCGTGAAATACGAAGAGCGTTCGTTCCAGAAGCAGGAAATATTTTTGTCGCGGCGGATTATTCTCAAGTTGAATTGCGGATGCTCGCTCATTTGAGCGGTGATGAAGCGTTATTGCAAGCATTCCGTGAAGGACAGGATATTCATCGAGCTGTCGCTTCAGAAGTATTTGATACTCCAATTGATGAAGTGACAAGCGAGCAACGCTCTGAAGCAAAAGCAGTAAATTTTGGAATTGTGTATGGAATTACAAAATGGGGTTTATCGCGGCAATTAAACTGCACACCAGATAAAGCAGAACAAATTATTACAGATTACAAATTGCGTTTTAAGGGAATCGACACATTCCTCGCAACTTGTGTAGATCAAGCAAACGAACTTGGCTACGTAGAAACGATTAAACACCGCCGGAGACAAATTAGAAATATACATGCAACGAATCAACAACAACGAGCATTAGCAGAACGTGTTGCTATTAATAGTGTTGTGCAAGGAAGCGCTGCTGACTTAATTAAAGTTGCGATGAACAATGTGCACCAACGATTATTGAAAGAATTTCCAAAAGCGCAGTTGCTCATGCAAATACACGATGAGTTAGTGGTTGAATCACCAGAAGCGGACGCTGAGGCAGTGCTCGAATTACTGGTCACTGTGATGGAATCCGCGATGGAATTGACAGTTCCTATCGTGGCGGATGCTTCAATTGGCACTAGTTGGGCAGACTGTAAATGATCTGTAACTGATTTAATGTAAACTCATACTATGAGCGCATGAAAAAAGACACCACGTAAGTTGTGTCTTTTTTGTTTCCAAAAGCGAGGCGGACGGGACTCGAACCCGCAACATCCGGCTCGACAGGCCGGTACTCTAACCAATTGAGCTACCGCCCCAATTGGGAAGAGGGATTTTAGCATGGACTGGCAGATGTTCAAGGGGTTGGAGTGATTGATTTGTAATCCTTATTTTTTATTAAAAAATGCCTGTTTTGAGTATTGGTTGCAATAGGATTCCCAACTTCTCGTTGAATCAATGATAAGTAATTGGGACAATACTTTTCACAAGTCATATCTCTCCTCCTAACCTTGGCGGGCAAACGCTCGCCGAGGTTATTTTTTTGGCGTTAAAGAGGTGGAAGGATAAATTACATAAAATGTGCAATTTACCCAATATGACCCTTTGATTGGTTCGATAGGCATCAAACACTAGGAAACGAGTAGAAAAGCATTGATTTAATAATATAAACTGGCTTTTTGAATAAAAATCAGTATCCTTGCGGTGTTAAAGGGGATTTATTGTTGTTTGTGGTCAATAAACCGCAACCATTATTGAAGGTACACGAATGTGTATACGAGGTTCCATGGTGGGACCGCAATTACCAGCAGGAGTTAGTCACATGTTTATTAGATCAATCGCACTTCGTACAAGCGTCGCAACTTGCCTTTCAATGGCATTTGTAGCGATTGCACAAGCAAAACCAACCGGTGTTCCAACATTGAATCCACTCGAAAGAGCAATCAATGAAGTATTACACCTTGAAAACAGTTGGAATGCAACTGTACGAATCAATCCTGCAATCGGTCAATCAATTTCAGTTTCAATCCCATTTGACAACAGAAATTACACATTGGAACTCGAACCATATTCAGTTCGTTCCGACGATTACAAAGTTTTTATGCAAGACGATGCGGGTGAACTGTACGAAGTTCCTGCAAGTCCAGTTCGAACTCTCCGCGGTTCGATTGCTGAATTAGAAGGTAGTATTGCAGCGGGTTCATTGATGGACGAAGGTTTGACAGTTCGAATTCGATTGGCTGATGGTCAAGAATTCTGGATGGAACCAATTGGCGAAAAAATCGGTCGCGGAAATGCTAATCTTTACGCTTTTTATAAAACAGAAGACATTATTCCATCCGGTGGCATTTGTGCTGCAGAGGATCATATGGATGTAGGCAATGTTCTAAACATGCTCGGCAACTACGATGAAGCAAACACCGCAAACCGTGGCATTATGGTCGCACAACTTGGTGTAGATACAGACTACGAATATTATCAAGATTGGGGCGGTAGCACAGAAACTCGAATTAACTCAGTAATTAACACAATAAACGTTCAATATGAAAATGAAGTAATGTTGCGTCACGAAATTACAACCATTATCGTTCGTTCAACTTCAAACGATCCTTATACCTCAACAAATGCAGAAACACTTTTAACCCAATTCGGCAATGAGTGGAATTCTAATCAGGGTTCAATTCCACGTGATGTTGCACATTTGTTTACAGGCAAAAACTTACAGAGTGGTACCATTGGTATTGCATGGCTCGGTGTAGTTTGTTACACGCCTTCTGCGTACGGTTTGGTTCAATCAGATTGTTGCGGTAGTTTTGGTTGCACAACCGACCTTTCAGCACATGAAATTGGTCATAACTGGGGCGCAAGTCACCAAAATAGTCCTTCTTACAACACGATGTATCCTTCGATTCAGTGTGCAAACTTATTCATCCCTGCAACTGAAACACAAATAACTAATTACGCAAATTCAGTCAACTGCTTATCAAACGGTTCACCGACAGGTGCTTGTTGTATTGGTAATGGTTGCGCTGTGATTTATCAATCAAACTGCGATGCTGGTGGTGGTATTTGGCAAGGTAATAATACATCTTGTGCTGACGTTTCCTGTACTGCACCAACAGGTGCTTGCTGTGTAAGTGGTACATGTTATGTTTACGAAGAACCAGAATGCACGACAGCAGGTGGGTCATACGCTGGTGATGGTTCAGATTGTGCTACAACTGGTTGTTCCCTTGGCGCGTGTTGCGTAGGCATTGACTGCTCACTTACTTTGTTAAGTGATTGCGGTGGAAGCTGGTACGGCGACAATACAAATTGTGTTGACGTTACGTGTGGCGCTGGTGCAGATCAGTTGAATTATGAATTGCGCACATGGTCACGAAGTGATGGACAATCAATGGAAACATACGACTTGTTCTTCCCAAGTACAGACCCGAACACACGAATGGTTTCAGTATTCGGCGAAAACGCAGATTTATTACAACTTCGCGGTTGGAGTAATGCTGATTTTAATAGCACAGCAACCTTAGTCGCTATCCATCAATCACCATACGGTGCAGATGGACCACACGACCGCATTTTAGATGCGCCGTTTGGAATTGACTTGGTTTACGACTCTTTCGTAACAGTTGGCTCAACTGACGCAGCAATTGCTGAACCGCTCTTCCTAGGGTTCGATAGTGCTGGCTTTAACAGTGCAGCGGGTATTCAAATGGACAACGGTATTTGGTTCGTATTACCAGATGATCCGATGGCATCCCTTGGCGCTGGTACAGCTCTCGGTCACCGTTTAGTTAGTATCTCGGTATCCGCTGGTCAAGGCGTTGAGATGCTTACAAACATCCAGTGGTTTGATGGAGCGAATGTTGTTCACGAGAATAGAAATATTTACTGGAACAACCTCGGCCTTGGTGGTGGAACAAATTGCCCAACCGATATCGACGGCAGTGGTTCAACCGACGTTGGCGACATCTTAGAGATGATTAGTCAGTGGGGTGCATGCAGCGGTTGCACAGGCGACTTAAATGGCGACGGTTCAGTAAATGTAACGGACCTTCTAGAAGTTATTGGCTCTTGGGGCGTATGTCAATAAATTAGACTCCTATTTGTTTAACGTATAAACCCCCGCCAAATGGCGGGGGTTTATTTTTGGTAATTTGGGTTATTTGGGTTAATAACAAAGAAATTGCGACTTTTCAGTATCAGAATAAAACTATACACCTCTTCTAATTTAGTGGGGTTTTTGTTCATCGATTGAAACCGATGGAATTTCGTTGCGAATGCGTTTCTATTAAAGAATACACATTCATCAAAACTGGTGAAAAAAACACACAAGGAGAACTGTTCATGAATGTCCAAAGAATTACAAGCCATGTAGCTATGATTGCTGCATTTTCACTATTGGTGCCAGCGGTGGCGGATTTTGATTTTGGTAATAGCCAAAAACTTGATCGTGCAATAAACACCGCTTTACAACTTGAGCATAGTTGGCACACAACCCTACATATCAACTCAACGCCTGAACGGTCGATTCGAATTGATATTCCAATTGAAAATAAAATATACACACTAGAACTTGAGCCACACTCAGTGCGTTCGGATACGTACTCGTTATTCATGCAAGATGACGAAGGCGAATTATACGAAGTACCTGCTGGGCCAATTCGTACGTTGCGAGGAACAATCGTCGGCGTAGAAGGCAGTGTTGTTGCGGGTTCTTTAATGGAAGATG